>Ga0207426_1000094_pt1 | contig 275293 bp, 277 predicted proteins | sample AraplaMF_Cvi_mMS_FD_184265 | JGI IMG/M metagenome (GOLD analysis project Ga0207426, IMG submission 184265) | Arabidopsis root microbial communities from the University of North Carolina, USA - plate scrape MF_Cvi_mMS (SPAdes) (version 2) | ecosystem: Host-associated > Plants > Roots >...
CGCCGCCAAATCGCGCACCAGCGCGTTCATCCACCGAAAGATGCTCTATGGCGATATCGGCCGCAGCGAGGTTCGGCTGGCAACGGTCAGGACGGCGCTGGAGATGGTGCATTCGCTCTTCGCCGGTTGAAAGGGTAATCGTCCCGTCAGGCCGCAGCGTAGATCCTGTTTGCCCTGGTCTCGAAGGCTTCGGTGAACATGCGGAAGGCGCGGTCGAACATCGAACCCATCAACGCGCCGAGAATGCGGCTCTTGAACTCGTAATCGATGAAGAAATCGACGGTGCAGCCGCCAGTCGGCATCTCCGAGAAGTGCCAGCGATTGTCGAGATATTTGAACGGGCCATCGATATATTTGACCTCGATGACCTGCTCGGCCCGGTTCAGAAGCACCTGTGTGGTGAAGGTCTCGCGGATCGCCTTGTAGCCGACCGTCATATCGGCGACGAGCAGGATCTTGCCGTCGCGCTCCTTGCGGCTTCGAATGGTCAGCGCTTCGCAGAGCGGCAGGAATTCCGGATAGCGCTCGACATCGGCGACGAGATCGAACATCTGTTCGGGCGTGTGCGGGACGGGACGGTGCGTTTCGAATTGCGGCATAGGCGGCAATTAAGCGGGCGCGTGGAGAAGATCAAGAAGCTCGCGCACCTCACGACGGGATTTTAGCTGGAGAACGGGCACATCAGGACCGTGCTCGGCGATGCCGGAGATAATGCGAGGCACGAACTTGTCTTCGAAGGTCCAGATGAAGCGGAGAAACTCCCAATCGATCTTCTCAATGCAACCCGCCGCCATTTCCGGCCGGGTGCGGCCGATCCATCTCACCCACCGACTGACCACGCCCCAGATGCAGAGAAGCCGCGGCATGCGCACCCAGATGACGAAATCGGTGCGCGGTAGCCGAATGTCTAAGGAGGACGGGTTCGTGCCGTCCATTATCCAACGTTCTTCGAGTATCCGGCTGGCGATGATATTTCTCTGCTCGCCCCTGTCGCGCGTCACCCAGCCGGGAAGCCAAAAGACGTCGCGGTCGAGCGAAATATAGGAAAGCCGGAAGCGTGTGGCGATCTTCAACGACAGAGTGGATTTACCGCCGCCCGAGCAGCCCATGACGAGGATGCGGCGTGCTGTACCGATATGCTGCGCAGCCAGTCTGAGATCGGCGATCTGCTGTCGCGGTGGCAGGTCTGCCCTCAGGTCCATCATGCAACTCCCTTGAGCCCATGCGCGAGAACGGCGAAGCGGCGAGCTGCCTTTCGCGATCTTATGATGACAGTGGAATTGAGAAGCCGATAATCCCGAAGTGCTGTTTCGATCAAGGGGGCGGCATCCCGCTCGAAATTCCAGATATAGGCAAGCAAGTCCAGCGAGAGGTGTTCGGGACAGCCGGCAGGCAGCTCGGGACGGTTGCGCCGGAAATAGCGCAAGCCTCTCGATATTGCTCCGTACAGGCAGGCAGATCTGGGCAACCGAAGCCAAATGACGGTTTCGGCACGCGGAAGGCGCAAATGGAAGGAGCTCAGCCCGGTTCCATCCATGATCCAGCGTTCTTTCGCCACCGCCTTGGCGATCAGGCTGTCGATCTCGTCGCGCTGCCTCTTTCGCCACCCCGGTAGCCAGTAGAAGTCGCGATCCATCGATATGTAATCAAGGCCGAGCGCTTGCGACAGCCGCTTTGCCAGCGTGCTCTTGCCGCTGCCGGGACAGCCGATCACCAGGATACGGTCGGCTTCGACCAGCGTCGATTTCAATCCGGATGTGCCGTTCATCGTCGATTGCTCAAAGAAAAACCGCGGCAAAAATCGCCGCGGTTCATTCAAAAAGCAAGTACCGAATCTTACTCGGCGGCCATCAGCAGCTTCTTCTCCCGTGCCGCCCGCAATCGCGCGAAGTCGTCGCCGGCATGGTGCGAGGAGCGGGTCAGGGGGCTCGAGGCGACCATCAGGAAGCCCTTGCTGTAGGCGACGGCCTCGTAGGACTTGAACTCGTCGGGCGTGACGAAGCTCATGACCTTGTGGTGCTTGCGGGTCGGCTGCAGGTACTGGCCGATCGTCAGGAAATCGACGTCGGCGGTGCGCAGATCGTCCATCAGCTGGAGGACTTCGTTTCGTTCTTCGCCGAGGCCGACCATGATGCCTGATTTGGTGAACATGGTGGGATCGAGTTCCTTCACCCGTTGCAGCAGGCGAATGGAATGGAAGTAGCGGGCGCCGGGGCGAACCGTCAGATAATTGCCGGGCACGGTCTCCATATTGTGGTTGAAGACGTCGGGCTTGGCGGCGACGACCCGTTCCAGCGCTCCAGGCTTCTTCAGGAAGTCCGGCGTCAGGATCTCGATCGTCGTCATCGGCGAGGCCGCCCGGATTGCCCAGATCACCTTTTCGAAGTGCTCGGCGCCGCCGTCTGCCAGGTCGTCACGGTCGACCGAGGTGATGACGACGTGGCTGAGGCCCATCTCCTTGACTGCCTTGGCGACATTCTCAGGCTCGGCCATGTCGAGGGCATTCGGCTTGCCGGTGGCGACATTGCAGAAGGCGCAGGCGCGGGTACAGATCTCGCCCATGATCATGAAGGTCGCGTGCTTCTTGTCCCAGCACTCGCCGATATTCGGGCAACCGGCCTCTTCGCAGACGGTGACGAGCTTGTGCTCCTTCACGATCGCACGCGTCTCGGCATAACCCTTGGAGGTCGGCGCCTTGACGCGAATCCAGTCCGGCTTGCGCATGACTTCCGTGTCCGGGCGATGCGCCTTCTCCGGATGGCGCACACGCTTGGCGTCGGGATTGATCGTGTCGAGGATGGTCACCATTGCAGTTTCAGCTTTCTACCGCCTCTATGCGGCACATCATTCGGATCTAGCGCCGCACCAGCCGCACAAGGAATATCAACAGGCAGGCGCCGAGGAAACCCGTCACGAAGTAACCGAGCCGTCCGCCGACCACCTGGACATGGAACTGCGCGAGGACGGCGCTGGCGACGACCGAGCCGACGATGCCGAGCACGATGTTCAAGAAAATCCCGTATCGCGCTTCCATCAGCTTGCCGGCGAGCCAGCCCGCAAGTCCGCCGATGATGATTGCCGAAATCCAGCCGACGCCTTCCATTCCTGCCCTCTTTTGCCCCTTAAGCGACCGCTCTTGCGATCAGAACCACGATAATGGCGCCGACCGTGGCGTGGATGATCTGCACCACAAGCGCGTTCTCGATGCCCAGCGAAATGCCGAGCGCGCTGAACAGATAACCGCCGACGAAGGCGCCGATGATGCCGCTCAGCAGGCATCTTATCAACCCGCCGCCGCCGACGACCAGACTTGCGAGGAAGCCTGCAACCAGGCCGATCAGCAGAAATACCAGCAACGCCTGCGTCTCCATAGACATGATGATTTCCTCTCGTTTTTTCCACCCCGTGATACAGGGCGGATTGGGAAATTATCAAGCATTCAATACACGGCCGTAGGCATCGAGCACCGCTTCCTTCATCGTTTCCGACACGGTGGGATGCGGGAAGATCGTGTGCATCAGCTCTTCCTCGGTTGTTTCGAGGTTCATCGCGACGACGAAGCCCTGGATGAGCTCGGTGACTTCAGCGCCAACCATATGGGCGCCGAGCAGTTCGCCGGTCTTCTTATCGAAGATCACCTTCACCATGCCCTGGTCTTCGCCAAGCGCGATCGCCTTGCCGTTTGCCGCAAAGGAGAAGCGACCGACGCGGATGTCACGGCCCAGCTCCTTGGCTTTGGCTTCGGTGAGGCCGACGGAGGCGACCTGCGGATTGCAATAGGTGCAGCCCGGGACCTTGCCCTTGTCTGTGGGATGAACGTTCGGCAAGCCGGCGATCTTTTCGACGCAGACGACGCCCTCATGCTCTGCCTTGTGCGCCAGCATCGGCGGGCCGGCGACATCGCCGATCGCATAGATGCCGGCGACATTGGTCTTGCCGTAACCGTCGACGACGACGCAGCCGCGGTCGGTCTTCACACCAAGCGCCTCGAGGCCAAGATTTTCGATGTTGCCCTGAACGCCGACGGCCGAAATCAGCCGGTCGGCAGTGATCTGCTGCACTTTGCCATCGGCCGTCTCGACATGCGCGGTGACGCTGCCGGCGCCCTTCTCGACCTTCGAAACCTTGGCGCTGGTGAAGATCTTGAGGCCACGCTTTTCAAGCTGCTTGCGGGCAATCGCGGTGATTTCGGCATCTTCGACCGGCATGATGGTCGGCATGACTTCGACGACCGTCACGTCGACGCCCATCGAGCGATAGAAGCTTGCGAATTCGATGCCGATCGCGCCCGAGCCCATGACGATCAGCGACTTCGGCAGCGCATCCGGCTTCAGCGCCTCGAAATAGGTCCAGATCAGCTTGCCGTCCGGCTCGATGCCAGGCAGCGCGCGCGGGCGGGCGCCGGTGGCGATGATGATGTGCTTGGCGGTATAGGTGCCGTCGCCCTTGACGTTCTTCGGCAGCGGATGCTGCGGCTCGACGACGGCCTTCGACGACTTGCCGACGACGATCTCGCCGGGCTTGGAAAGCTTTCCTTCGCCCCAGATGATGTCGATCTTGTTCTTCTTCATCAGGAAGCCGACGCCGGCATTCAGACGGGCGGAGACGGCGCGCGAGCGGCCAACGACGGCCTTGGCGTCTGGCTTGACCGTGCCTTCGAGAACAAGGCCGAAATCCTTGAAGTGATTGGCGTGGTCGAGGACTTCGGCCGAGCGCAGCAGCGCCTTTGTGGGGATGCAGCCCCAGTTCAGGCAGATGCCGCCCATATGCTCGCGCTCGACGATCGCGGTCTTGAGGCCAAGCTGGCTGGCGCGAATAGCGGCGACATAGCCGCCGGGACCCGAACCGATGATGATGACGTCGTAGGATTCAGCCATGTGTTTCCTGCCTTTGTTACGCTGCGCTGCGGGTCATGAGCACCCACGCGTGTCTCTTGCTGTTATCGAAGAGCGGCACGGCATCGGCACGCGCAGCCTCCAAGAATCCGTTTCTTCCATAAAGCGACAAAGCCGCTTCGTTATCACTTGCGGTAATGAGACTGACGGGGCGGCGATCGGCCCTTTCAATCTGATCCTCCAGCAATCTGCGTCCGATGCCGATGCCGCGCAGGTGGCGATAGACGCCGAGACTGCCGATGAACCAGCTACCCACAACCGTTTTCTGCAAGGCGAGCATCGGCTCGGTCGCCGGAACTGTCGCCTCGATCTTATCTATGCCTTCCTCCAGCGAGTGGCCGATCGCCACGCCTGCGACCTCGCCATAGGCCTCGGCGATGACGGCATCCCGCCAGCCGCCGACAGCCTCTTCCTCGCTCATCTTCAGCCGGCCCCGCTCCAGCGGCGTGTCACTCACGCCGGTCGCCACATCGGCGAACCAGAGCCAGGAGGCAAAACCGCGCGAGGCGATATCCGCCAGAATCGCCAGCTCCGAAGCATCCCGCCGTGAGGCCTGCCGGAGGGCGATGAAGGAGGTCATGGTCAGATCCCCAGCATCATCCGCACGATCGATTCCAGCCCGCGTCCGAGCGCACGCGTATTGTCCGCATCAAGGTGAATGCCATCGATCGGCGTGGTCTTGGCGACGGAGTTGCCGTCGAAGAAGCCGCAGCCGAGTTCGTCGGCAAGATCGCGGTAAAGCGTTGCGAGCTTGGCCGATTCCTCGATGCCGCCGGGAAAGGATGCGGCGAAGGGCACATTGCCCGTCGCGCAGATCGCCGGCGGCGCCACGATCAAGATCTCCGGCCCATCGAATTCGAAGGGCCAGGCATGATTGCGGATGAGCCGCACGAGACGGCTGATGCCCTGGCAGGCGGCAAAGGCGGACCCCGCCACGACCGGCTTCATGTCGTTGGTGCCGAGCAGAAGGATGACGAGATCGAGCGGTGCATGCGTCTGCAGGATCGTCGGCAGGATGCGCGCACCGTTGCGGTCACAATCGGCGAGGTGGTCGTCGAAAGCGGTCGTGCGCCCATTCAGGCCTTCGGCGATGACGCGCGCCTCACTGCCGAGCGCTGCCTGAAGCACGCTCGGCCAGCGATTCTTGTACTCATGACGGCCGATCGTCTCGGCGTCATAACCCCAGGTCAGCGAGTCACCATAGCAAAGAACGGTCTTGGTCATTTCCGCCTCCGCGCTGCTATCAGACAAGCATGCCCATCGGGTTTTCGATGTAGCCCTTGAAGGCCTGGAGCAGCTCGGCGCCGAGTGCACCATCGACGCAGCGATGGTCGGTCGAGAGCGTGACCGACATCACGGTGGCGATCGCCATTTCGCCCTTCCTGACGACGACCCGCTGTTCGCCTGCGCCGACCGCGAGGATCGTCGCATGCGGCGGGTTGACGACGGCAGCGAAGTTCTTCACGCCCATCATGCCCATGTTCGAGACCGAGCTGGTGCCGCCCTGATATTCCTCAGGCTTCAGCTTGCGGTCCTTGGCCCGCTTGCCGAGATCGCGCATCTCGTTGGAGATCGTCGACAGGGTCTTTTCCTCGGCCTTGCGGATGATCGGCGTGATCAGGCCGCCGGGTATCGAGACGGCGACGCCGACATCGGCGTGCTTGTGCTTGACCATGTTGCTGTCGGTCCAGGAGACATTGGCATCCGGAACGTCGCGCAGCGCCAGCGCCATGGCCTTGATGACCATGTCGTTGACCGAGAGCTTATAGGCCGGAGCGTTGTCCTTGCGCGGCGCCGCATCGTTCAGCTGGGCGCGCAGCGCCAGCAGCGCATCGAGCTCGCAATCGACGCTGACGTAGAAATGCGGGATCGTCTGCTTGGATTCGACCAGGCGCCTGGCGATCGTCTTGCGCATGCCGTCATGCGGCACGAGCTCGTAGGAGCCCGGCTCGAAGAGCTTGAGCACGGCTTCCTCAGAGGCGCCCTTCGGTGCGGCAGCGGCCGGAGCCGGCGCAGCAGCCTGCGGGGCGGCAGCGGGTGCAGGCGCAGCAGCAGCCTTGGCGCCACCGCCGGCAACAGCCGCCTCGATGTCGCTCTTGACGACGCGGCCATGCGGGCCGGAGCCTGTCACTGCCGAAAGGTCGATGCCGGCTTCCTTGGCCAGACGGCGGGCGAGCGGCGACGAGAAGGTGCGGTTGCCATCAGCCGAAACCGATGCGGGTGCAGCGGCAGGTGCCGGTGCTGCAGCCGGAGCGGTTTGGGCCGGAGCCGGTGCAGCCTCGGCCTTCGGCGCAGGCGCGGCTTCAGCCTTGGGCGCCGGAGCGGCAGAACCCGCACCGTTTGCGGCAGCGGCGACATCCTCGCCATCGGCGGCGAGAACCGCAATCAGCGCGTTGACCTTGACGCCTTCGGTGCCGGCGGCAACGACGAGCTTGGCGACCGTGCCTTCATCGACGGCTTCGACTTCCATCGTCGCCTTGTCGGTCTCGATCTCGGCGATCACATCGCCTGATTTGACCTTGTCGCCTTCCTTGACCAGCCATTTGGAAAGATTGCCTTCCTCCATGGTCGGAGAGAGGGCGGGCATCGTGATATTGATCGGCATCGAGCTGCCCTCCCCTTATTTGTAGCAAACAGCCTTCACCGCATCGACGACTTCGCCGACGTTCGGAAGTGCGAGCTTTTCGAGATTGGCGGCGTAGGGCATCGGAACGTCCTTGCCCGCAATCGTCAGGATCGGCGCATCGAGATAATCGAAGGCCTGCTGCATGACGCGGGTGGCGATTTCGGTGCCGACCGACGATTGCGGATAACCTTCCTCGACGGTGACCAGACGGCCGGTCTTCTTCACCGATTCGATAACGGTCGGCAGGTCCATCGGGCGAATGGTGCGAAGGTCGATCAGTTCGACGTCGATGCCGATCTTTTCGAGTTCGGCCGCCGCCTTGGTCGCATAAGTCATGCCGATGCCGAAGGAGACCACCGTGACGTCCTTGCCCGGGCGATGGATGCGGGCCTTGCCGATCGGCAGGACGAAATTGTCGAGCTTCGGCACATCGAAGTGCTGACCGTAGAGAATTTCGTTCTCGAGGAAGATCACCGGATTCGGATCGCGGATCGCAGCCTTCAGCAGGCCCTTGGCGTCGGATGCCGTGTAAGGCATGACGACCTTCAGGCCGGGGATTGCGGAGTACCAGGCAGCATAGTCCTGGCTGTGCTGGGCGCCGACGCGAGCTGCGGCACCGTTCGGGCCGCGGAAGACGATCGGAGCGCCCATCTGGCCGCCGGACATATAGAGCGTCTTGGCGGCGGAGTTGATGATGTGGTCGATCGCCTGCATGGCGAAGTTGAAGGTCATGAATTCGACGATCGGGCGAAGGCCAGCCATGGCAGCGCCGACGCCGACGCCGGCAAAGCCGTGCTCGGTGATCGGCGTATCGATGACGCGGCGGGGGCCGAATTCCTGCAGCAGGCCCTGCGTGACCTTGTAGGCGCCCTGATATTCGGCAACTTCTTCGCCCATGACGAAGACGTCTTCATTGGCGCGCATTTCCTCGGCCATGGCGTCGCGGAGCGCTTCGCGCACGGTCGTCGACACCATTTCGGTGCCGGCAGGAATTTCGGGGTCATTCGGAACGACGGCCCTCGGCTCGGCCGGAAGCGGTGCGGAGGCCGAACCGGTGTCGGTCGGCTTCTCTTCCTGGGCAACGGCAGGCGCGGCTGCTGCGGCCGGCTTGGCGGCGGAGAGATCGGCGGCGGATTCGCCATCCTGCAGCAGCACGGCGATCTTGGTGTTGACCTTGACACCTTCGGTGCCAGCATCGACGAGCAGCTTGCCGATGACACCTTCATCGACGGCTTCGACTTCCATCGTCGCCTTGTCGGTTTCGATTTCGGCGATCACGTCGCCTGAGGTGACCTTGTCACCTTCCTGCTTCAGCCATTTGGACAGCGTGCCTTCTTCCATCGTCGGAGAGAGGGCGGGCATGAGGATATCGATAGGCATGGGTTCCCTCCCCCGATTAGAGCAGAATGTCGGTGTAGAGCTCGGATGCATCCGGCTCCGGATCGGCCTGGGCGAAGTCGGCGCTGTCGGCGACGATGTCGCGGACATCCTTGTCGATCGCCTTCAGATCGTCTTCGGAGGCCCAGCCCTTTTCGATGAGGCGCGCCTTGACCTGTTCGATCGGGTCATGCTCGGAGCGCATCTTCTGCACTTCGTCCTTGGAGCGATACTTCGCCGGATCGGACATGGAGTGACCGCGATAACGATAGGTCAGCATTTCGAGAATGATCGGGCCCTTGCCGGAGCGGCAATGTTCGAGCGCCTCGTCGGCCGCCGCCTTGACGGCGCGAACGTCCATGCCATCGACCTGAATGCCGGGGATGCCGAAGCCGGAGCCGCGCAGCGAATAGTTCGACTGCGCCGTGGCGCGGGCGGTCGAAGTGCCCATGGCGTAACGGTTGTTCTCGACGATATAGACGATCGGCAGTTTCCAGAGAGCCGCCATGTTGAAGCTCTCGTAGACCTGGCCCTGGTTGGCAGCGCCGTCGCCGAAATAGGCGATGGAGACATTGCCGTTGCCGCGATAGCTGTTTGCGAAAGCCAGACCGGTTCCGAGCGAGACCTGGGCGCCGACGATGCCGTGACCGCCGTAGAAATGCTTCTCTTTCGAGAACATGTGCATCGAGCCGCCCTTCCCGTGGGAATAGCCGCTGCGGCGCCCGGTCAGTTCCGCCATGACGCCACGCGCTTCCATGCCGGTCGCCAGCATATGGCCGTGGTCGCGATAGGCGGTGATGACCTGGTCGCCTTCCTTCTGCGCCATCTGCATGCCGACGACGACAGCTTCCTGACCGATGTAGAGGTGGCAAAAGCCGCCGATGAAGCCCATGCCGTAAAGCTGACCGGCCTTCTCCTCGAAGCGGCGGATGAGCAGCATTTCGCGATAGGCCTTGAGCTCCTCATCGCGATCGAAGTCGGCTACCGGGCCTCCATTCGATGCTTTGGCTGCGGGTTTTGCTGCAGTTTTGCGGCTGGAAACGGTCGCGGTCTTTCGCGGCGCCATTCAACCCTCCCTATGGGTTTGTCGGTTCTTGGTGGCGCGTACCATAGGGAAGAAATATGACCACAGCAATGCCATAATTGCATGGCTCGTATTCGGCGCTAAATCATTGATAAAACGCCGGGAATTTAAATTAACCTGTTTCCGGTTAATTGGAATAATGGTTGAATATGACGATCTCGTCCGCGCGCGACACATTAAGCTGATAGCGCGCTTTTTCGTCCAGCATGTCCTTGTCGAGCGAGCCGTCACTGAGCAGCGCGACCTGATTTTCCAGATGTTCGCGCTTCGTCTTCAAGACTGCAAGCTCTTTTTCACGCGCGACACGCTGATGCTCGAACGCTTCCGTCGCGCGCAGGCCGTAATCGCCGTGAATGCAGTGATAACCGAAATAGGAAAGGAAGGCGACCGTCATGGCCGGAATGACGAAGCGGCCGAGCTTTCTCTTCTTATGATGCTTTGTCCACATACACGCATGCTCTTGAACGCATTACCAATTCGCTCAATCTACAGCGCAGAGATTAACCGTTCGTTGACTCTAAAAAAGAGCAACAAAAAACCCGCGCCGGAGAGGCGCGGGTCGAACCGTTGAAAATCAGATGCGATCAGCCGCGAATGATCGAGCGGCCGGCATACTGGGCCTGAGGACCGAGGCCTTCTTCGATACGGATCAGCTGGTTGTACTTGGCAAGACGGTCGGAACGCGACAGCGAGCCGGTCTTGATCTGACCGCAGTTGGTGGCGACCGCGAGATCGGCGATGGTCGAATCTTCCGTTTCGCCGGAGCGGTGAGACATGACGGCGGTATAGGCTGCCTTGTGTGCCGTGTTGACGGCGTCGAGGGTTTCGGTCAGCGAGCCGATCTGGTTGACCTTGACGAGGATCGAGTTGGCGACGCCCATGCGGATGCCATCGCGAAGGCGGGCAGAGTTGGTGACGAAGAGATCGTCGCCGACGAGCTGGGTCTTCTTGCCGGTCAGGTCGGTCAGCGTCTTCCAGCCATCCCAGTCGTCCTCAGCCATGCCGTCCTCGATCGAGATGATCGGGTACTTGGCGGCGAGTTCGGCCAGATATTCGGCCATGGCGCCCGATTCGAGCGTGCGGCCTTCCCCTTCGAGAACGTATTTGCCGTCCTTGAAGAATTCCGTCGAGGCGCAATCGAGGCCGAGGTAGATGTCCTCGCCCGGCTTGTAGCCGGCTTTTTCGACCGACTTGACGATGAAGTCGAGGGCTTCGGAAGCGCTCTTCAGGCCCGGTGCGAAACCGCCTTCGTCGCCGACATTGGTGTTGTGGCCCTGTGCGGCAAGTTCCTTGCGGAGCGTATGGAAGACTTCCGAACCCATGCGCACGGCTTCGGCGATCGTATCGGCGCCGACCGGCAGGATCATGAATTCCTGGAAATCGATCGGGTTGTCGGCATGGGCGCCGCCGTTGATGATGTTCATCATCGGCACCGGCAGCAGGCTGGCGGAAGCGCCGCCGACATAACGGTAGAGCGGCAGGCCGGAGGCCTGGGCGGCAGCCTTGGCGACGGCGAGCGACACGCCGAGGATGGCGTTGGCGCCGAGGCGCGACTTGTTCGGCGTGCCGTCCAGCTCGATCATGATGTTGTCGATCTGGATCTGGTTTTCGGCGTCGATGCCGCCGATCGCATCGAAGATCTCGGTGTTGGCGGCGTCGACCGCCTTCTGGACGCCCTTGCCGAGGTAGCGCTTGCCGCCGTCGCGCAGTTCGACCGCCTCATGCGCGCCCGTCGAGGCGCCCGAGGGAACAGCCGCGCGGCCCATGCTGCCGTCTTCGAGATAGACATCGACTTCGACGGTGGGATTGCCACGGCTATCGAGAATCTCGCGGGCGATGATATCGGTGATTGCAGTCATGGGTTCTTCCTGCTCAGTGGGTGATAAGTCGTTCGAAACCTGTCTTAATCGAAGGCGAGCAAATTACAATGCCGCAATTGCCAGCCTTCGAACCAGCGTTCCGATGTGGACGAAAGCGCGTCGCGATCTCTAACATTCGCGTGGTCCGCGCTTTGCTCTTTGGTTTTGCGCGACATGCTTATAGCGCGATCATGTCAGACTGTTGAACGTCAAGCTGGGTAATCAGGCCTTGGCGACCGCATCGAAGGCAAGCAGCTTTTCGAGGAGCCGCGGCATGTCCTTGAGATAGACCATGTTCGGTCCGTCGGAAGGCGCATTGTCGGGGTCCTGATGGGTTTCGAGGAAGACGCCGGCAATGCCGGTGGCCACCGCTGCGCGCGCCAGCGTTTCCACGAATTCCCGCTGGCCGCCCGAGGAATCGCCCTGCCCGCCCGGCTGCGCCACGGAATGGGTCGCGTCGAAAACAACGGGAGCACCCATCGACGCCATGATCGGCAGCGAACGCATGTCGGAAACCAGCGTGTTGTAGCCAAAGGAGGCGCCGCGCTCGCACAGCAGCACGTTCGGATTGCCGCTGGCGTTGAGCTTCTTCAGGACGTTTTTCATATCCCAGGGAGCGAGGAACTGGCCCTTCTTGACATTGACGACGCGGCCGGTATTGGCGGCGGCGATGAGGAGATCGGTCTGGCGGCAAAGGAAGGCCGGGATCTGCAGGACATCGACGGTCTTTGCCACCTCGGCGCATTGTTCGGCGGTATGAACGTCGGTCAGGACGGGAAAGCCGAATTCCTTCTTGAGGTCGGCAAAGATCTCCATGCCCTTTTCAATGCCGATGCCGCGTTCGGCCGAAAGCGAAGTGCGGTTTGCCTTGTCGAAGGAGCTCTTGTAGACGAGGCCGATGCCGAGCTTTCCGCAAAGCTCCTTCAGCGTGCCGGCCACCATGAAGGCGTGGTCGCGGCTCTCCATCTGGCAAGGGCCGGCAATCAGCGACAGGCGGCCGGTGTTGGAAAAGGTGACCTGGCCCTGGCCCTCGCCGATCTTGACTTGGGAATTCGTATCTGTGCTCATCGTGTTTCCTCGAAGGCGAAAAGCGTGCCCTGCCCGGGCGCGGGCTTCACCAGAATGCGATTGTTCTTGCGCGTATATGTCACTCCGTTAGCAGCCAAATGCGCTTCTGTCACGGCAAGATCGGCGACAGCGAAGAGAATCGCCCGGCCGCGCAGGCCGCGGTCGGCGGATGGGACAGCCACCTCGAAATAGGCCTCCAAACCCTCCGGCGTCATCAGGCTGATTTTCACATTCGACGCCGCGATCTTGACGCCGAAACCGGTTTTCTCGACTGCCGATTGCGCGCTGGCAAGACTGACGAAGGCGGCGAAGGCAGCCGCATCGGGCGCGCAAAGCACCACCTCGGCAATGCCGGTCACGCCATTGGCATGCGCCTCAAGCGCGCTGCGGTCGGCCGGCAGCGGATTGACGCGCTCGACGGTGAAGAGAAAGAGATCGGGCGCGCGCAGGTCGCCGGCAAAGGCCAGCCTGAAGCCGGCAATGCTCTCAGAACCATCCGGCATCGTCATCGGCCTGCTGAACGCCAGCATCTCGCCGGCGCTCGCTCCGTCGCCGACGAAATTCCGATGATCGATATCGGCATCCTCGCTGCCGAAGGCCACCGCCGAAAGCCCTTCCTCGCCGCAGCGGAATCGGAAGGCGCGGTTGCGGGCGGTGAAGACATTGCCTTGCCGCGCCGATTCTTCACTTTCCCCAACGCTCGCAATCCCGAGCGGCTCCAGATAGGTCTTATCGGCAAAAAAGACGCAGGCATTCTCCGTTCCGAAGGGATGACGCGCATCGGCGGCAACGGTAAAGCCCAGCTTGCCGAGCCTCTCGCGCGCCAGATCGATATTGACGACCGGCAGCACGACATGATCCAGCGGGCGTGGTTTGGCAGAATGCTCGTTCATGATATCCCCTCTCCTGACACGGCAGAGATGTGCGACGGTGCCGCCCAAGGCAAGACTTGTCGGCCAATCCGGCAAATGAAAATAAAAATCTCAACGAGTTGGCGCCAAGTTTTACGGAAATTTAGCTACTTGCGGAACACATATGGAACATATAGTGTCTGTTCTGGATTTGTTTCAATCACGAGGTCACAACGTCGATGCTCACGCGCAAACAACAGGAGCTTCTCCTCTTCATTCATGAGCGCATGAAGGAATCCGGCGTTCCGCCGTCTTTCGACGAAATGAAGGACGCCCTGGATCTCGCTTCGAAGTCCGGGATTCACCGGTTGATTACGGCGCTCGAGGAGCGTGGCTTCATTCGCCGCCTACCGAACCGGGCCCGCGCTCTCGAGGTCATCAAGCTTCCGGAGGCCTATAGCCCCAGCATCCAGCCCCGGCGCGGCTTTTCGCCGAGCGTCATTGAGGGCAGCCTGGGCAAGCCCCAGCCGGTCGCCACTCCCGCTCCTGCAAAACCCGTCGCCGACAATGGCAACTCCGTCTCCGTGCCGGTCATGGGCCGCATCGCCGCCGGCGTTCCGATCTCGGCAATCCAGAACAACACCCACGACATCGTCGTTCCGGCCGATATGCTCGGCTCCGGTGAACACTACGCGCTGGAGGTCAAGGGTGATTCGATGATCGACGCCGGCATTTTCGACGGCGACACCGTGATCATTCGCAATGGCAGCACCGCAAGCCCTGGCGATATCGTCGTTGCTCTCGTCGACGACGAAGAAGCGACACTCAAACGCTTCCGCCGCAAGGGCGCCTCGATCGCGCTGGAAGCGGCCAACCCGGCTTACGAGACCCGGATCTTCGGGCCGGACCGCGTCAAGGTGCAGGGCAAACTCGTCGGCCTTATTCGCCGCTATCACTGACACCCTGGCCGGTTTCGACAAAGCTGTTGCTGCGCCAGTCATAGGCGCGATGGCGGATCCATGGCCGCCACAGATCATCGAATGCGGTTGTGACCTCCATGCCGGCCTCGGCGAAGCGCAATTCGACGGAACCGGTCCGGCGCAACGTCTCGCCGGTGAAGAGTGTCGCGCCTGAGCGGCAGCTGTTGAAAGGCAAGCGGACCGACGTTACCACGATATCCGCCGCATCGCAGGCCGGAGCGAGATAGGCGGCATTGTCGATCACGGCGACCACATGACCGTTGCCAAGCCTTGATATGCACCAGGCCTTCTTGACGCAGGAAAAGCGGTTTGCGTCACCGCCGGCTGCGGCCGCCCGCATCGCCGCCCTCGCTTCGTTCTGCTGATCCCGGGAAAGCCTGACGCGACGGTCCTCTCCCGCTGGCGGGACAGCAGGACCATCCAGCATCTTCGGCGGGTCATGCGCCGGCAGGACCAGCGCGCGCTGCCATTGGTCGAAGATGAAATCCGGCGGGTTTTCACGGTTGGAGGCCATTGCCGCCGCCTCGACGACCGCGACGAGACTGCCATCTTCCGAAATCACCAGATCCGGCGGCCGGGGAACCGGCAGAAGCAGCAGGATGAGCGTTGCGACTGACATGATCGACGTGCCCATATGGCGCAGCCGAGTGCGGAGCAGCGTCAGCAGCAGGAAGCCTGCCACGGCGAACCCGAAATACCAGGCGGGCAAGCGGCCGATGCCGATGTCGCCACCCCAGCCGGACACGGTCTTGGCGACGGCGATCACCAGATCGAGGCCGAATCCGACAATCTTCCAAGGCAAAACGTCCAGACCGAAAGGCATGAGCAGCATCGCCAGCAACCCGGCCGGCATGATGATGAAGGAGATGATCGGCATCGTCGCGAGGTTTGCCGGCAGGCCGTAGGCGGTCAGGCGATGAAAATGCTCGATCGAAAACAGTGCGGTGGAGAAACCGCCGATCAGCGAGGTAAGGAAGACACCGCCGAAGAACCCCGCAACCGCGACGAAAGGCCTGACGATCGGCAGCTTCAGGAAGGCATTCTCGCGGACGCGCCGATCCTTCCACAGCTGATAGCCCGACACGAGCGCCAAGGTTGCGGCAAAGGACATCTGGAAGCTCGGACCCAGGACCTCGGACGGCGAAATGGCGAGGATGACGAGCGCGGAGAGAGCGACATTGCGCAGGCTGATCGACGGCCGGTCGAAGAAGACGGCAATCAGCATGATGGCCATCATGATGAAGGCGCGCTCGGCCGAGACCGCGAAGCCGGAGATCAGGAAATAGGCCGTGACGGCGATGAGCGCGCCGGCGGCGGCGATCTTCTTCGTCGGATAGGCCTGGGCGACGCCGGGAAAGAGGCTGAGCAGCATCCGAAAGCCGACGAAGAAGATGCCGGCCGACAGCGCCATGTTGAGGCCTGAGATGGCGATGATATGCGCCAGACCGGACTGGCGCAGCGCCTCCGTGGTCGCATTCGAGATGGCGCGCCGTTCGTCCGTCACCAGAGCAGCGGCAAAAGCGCCGGTGTCGCCGGGCAGAATCGATCGGATGCGGTCGCCGATGCCGCTGCGCAGCCGGTAAAGCCATTCGAGCAGGGCTTCCGCCGTCGATCTGGCAGCCTGCGGGCCTGCCTGCAAATCGACTTTCGTCGGCGCGCCGTAGAAGAAACCATTGGCGCCGATGCCATCGAAATAGGCCCCGAAAGAGAAGTCGTTGAGCTCTGGAAGTGCTGGGCCTGACGGCGGTGTCAGCCGAGCCCTGCCGGTGATGATGTCACCGATCTCGAAAGGCGCGTCGGCGCCGCGGGCGATCGCGGTTATCCGTTCCGGCGGCCGCTTCACCTGCGGCGCCTCGGTGCCGGTGACGGCCAGAATGTAGCGCCACCGGCCGCGACCATCGCCTTCGCGCCGTTCGACACGGCCGGTCACCGTCGTCGTCACGGCGGAGTCGAGGATCACGGTCGAAGCCCGCCAGCTTTCGAACTCCGCCGAGACCATGCCACCGGCCATAAGTGCAAGCGCCAGCAGGACGGTCCGCAATGCCGCCCGCATACGGCTGGCGATCAGAACCGCGGCCGTAAGCACCAACAGGCAGAGCAGCGGTGCAATGACCGGAAAATCCGATGCTCCAAGAAACCAGAAGACTGATCCGGCGCCGAGGAAGACCGGCGAGAACAGCAGCAGGCGGCCATGATCCGCCTCCTCGCCCAGCATGCGCCTGCCGGCACGCAGCGATTGCGAGGCCAAAGCCGGCAGGCGATGGCGCAACGGTGTCGCCGACTGCGTCCTTGCCGGCCGCGACACCACGGCAGGGGGAGAAAAACCGGAGGTATCGGCAAGGCCGGCGCCTGCTTCCGGCCGCAATTCGACTGTCGTCAATTCCTGCATCCGCCGCCCAAGCTCACCCGCCAAGGCGGCCAGAATGCAACCTCCCATCAAATCCGGCAAGAATAATCGATTGAAATATGAGGGAAAATCGCGAGTGCCAAAAGACCAGTCGAATCATCAGCTTCCGATATGCACGCGGCTCATCGCTGCAGTGCCTAAAAGGTGATACCGCAATGCACAAAATGCCGTCACGGTAACTTGGCATTAGCTTCGCGATCATATAGCTATCGGTGAGGACGCTTAACCCCTATGGCGCTTTTAAGGCGCCACCGCCATTTCGGAGGATCAGCATGACGGATCAAAGCGCTACAATAAAAATCGGTGACAAATCTGTCGACCTTGCCGTCAAGAGCGGCACGATCGGCCCGAGCGTCATCGATATCGGTGCCCTCTACAAGAACACGGCTTCCTTCACGTACGATCCGGGTTTTACCTCGACCGCATCCTGTGAATCGAAAATCACCTACATCGACGGCGACGAAGGTGTTCTGCTGCATCGCGGCTATCCGATCGAGCAGCTCGCCGAGCATGGCGACTTCCTGGAAGTCTGCTACCTGCTTCTCTACGGCGAACTGCCGACCACCGCGCAGAAGAAGGATTTCGATTATCGCGTCACGCACCACACCATGGTGCATGAGCAGATGAGCCGCTTCTTCACCGGCTTCCGCCGCGATGCGCATCCGATGGCCGTCATGTGCGGCTGCGTCGGCGCGCTGTCGGCCTTCTATCACGACTCCACGGACATCACCGATCCGCACCAGCGCATGGTCGCCAGCCTGCGTATGATCGCGAAGATGCCGACGCTCGCCGCCATGGCCTACAAATACCATATCGGCCAGCCCTTCGTTTATCCGAAGAACGACCTCGACTATGCGTCGAACTTCCTGCGCATGTGCTTTGCCGTGCCTTGCGAGGAATATGTGGTCAATCCGGTGCTTGCTCGCGCCATGGACCGCATCTTCATCCTGCATGCCGATCACGAGCAGAACGCCTCGACCTCGACCGTCCGCCTCGCCGGTTCGTCGGGCGCCAACCCGTTCGCCTGCATCGCGGCCGGCATCGCCTGCCTCTGGGGGCCTGCACATGGCGGCGCCAACGAAGCAGCGCTCAACATGCTGAACGAAATCGGCACAGTCGACCACATCCCGGAATATATCGCCCGCGCCAAGGACAAGAACGACCCGTTCCGTCTGATGGGCTTCGGCCACCGCGTCTACAAGAACTATGATCCGCGCGCCAAGATCATGCAGAAGACGACGCATGAAGTGCTGGGCGAACTCGGCATCAAGGACGATCCGTTGCTCGAAGTAGCGATGGAGCTGGAGCGCATCGCGCTCACCGACGAATATTTCATCGAGAAGAAGCTCTATCCGAATATCGACTTCTATTCCGGCATCACGCTGAAGGCGCTGGGCTTCCCCACGACCATGTTCACCGTGCTCTTCGCGCTCGCCCGCACCGTCGGCTGGATCGCGCAGTGGAACGAGATGATCGAGGATCCGGAACAGCGCATCGGCCGTCCGCGCCAGCTCTATGTCGGCGAACCCAAGCGCGACTATATCCCGGTTTCGAAGCGCTGATCGCTTCAAAGCCTAAAAGAAAACCCGGTCAGAAACGGCCGGGTTTTTTCTTTTTCAGGACATCGAGAAGGATCTCGGCGGCATGCTCGCCAGGCGGCTTTTCGGTCTGCATGCGCTGCCAGATAAGGTCATAGCCTTCCTTCATCGCCTTCAGCTGGTAGGTATCGGCCGACAGCCTTTCCATCCAGCGGGCGAGACTGGCGCCGCGAACGATATCGTTGAGATATTCCGGCACGACCGCGTAATCGGCGATCAGGTTTGGCAGCGCGCCTGTCCAGGTCTTGATGGTTGATGTCAGCAACCGCATGATCCAGTCGACCTTGTAGGCGGAGACGACAGGCACATCGGCAAGCGCCAGCTCAAGAATGACAGTTCCGGATGCCGCCATGGCTGCATCGGCTTCGGAGAAGGCTTTCCATTTCGCTTCCGCGCCGACGACGATCTCCGGTTTTACCGCCCACCCCGCCGTCATTTCGCGGACAAGCGCCTCCTTGTGCGTCACCGTCGGCAGAATGAAGCGCATCGGCCCATTGCGGGCAACAAGCTCCTTCGCTGCGGCCTCGAAATAAGGCACGAGATTCTTGATCTCGGATGAACGCGAACCGGGAAGAAGAAGGATCGGGCCGTTGCCGGGCTGCCTGCCGGCGCGCAGCCGCCGCGCCTCGAGCAATGCCGGATCGGCAATCAGGCGATGGCCGACATAAGTCGTCTCCGGGCCGCCGAGCGTGCGCATCACTTCCGGCTCGAAGGGCAGGACGGCGAGCACATGATCGACATAGCCGAGCATGCGCGTGGCGCGATATTCCTTCCAGGCCCAAACGCTCGGACAGACATAATTGACAACAGGCAGATCGGGAAGCGCGGTACGAACGCGCTTTGCAACGCGATGGGTGAAATCCGGGCTGTCGATGATGAGAAGAATGTCCGGCCTTGCGGCGATGATTTCAGCCGTCGTCCGGCGGATCAGGGTATAGAGCTTTGGCAGCCGGCTCAGCACCTGGGTGATGCCCATGATCGACAGCTCGGAGAAATCGAACAGCGATCTCAGGCCTTCCGCTTGCAGCCCCTCGCCGCCGACGCCGACCAGTTCCACCGGTCCGCTATGAATCCGTTTCAGGGCGGCGATGAGATCGGCGCCGAGCAGATCCCCCGACACCTCACCGGCAATGACGGCGATCTTCAGCGGCGCATCGTTCATTCAAGCCCCCATGCCGGCAGGCCGCGATCGATGCCGCAGACAAATAGCCCGGCCTCGTCGGCGGCTTTGATGACGGCGGCGCGATCGAGCACCAGCGAACGGCCGGCCTCGACGGCGACGCCGGCAAGGCCGGCTTTCCTGGCATTCAGCACCGTGGACACGCCGATCGCCGGCAGATCGGCGCGGATATCCTGCTGCGGCTTACAGAGCTTGACGAGTGCGCCGCGGCGACGCGGCGAGATGCGCCCGGCGGCTCTGAGACCCGTCACGCGGTCCAGCATCTCATCCGTGCCTTCAAGACCCTCCAGCGCGACGACACGCCCGCCGATGCTGACAGCACCCTGCCCGACATCGAGCCGGCCGAGCATTTCGGCGGCTTCGCCAGCACGGCTGATATCACGCCGGTCGTCCTCGCCGGGCGCCACAGCACCAAGCGGGCCGACGGAGGCAAGCAGGTCGGGGGCGATTTCATGGGCGCCGACAACGCGGCGGCCGTTTCCCTCGATCAGGCGGATCACCATCTGCAGAACCGTATCGTCGCCGCCGGACAGCAAGGTGCGGATGGCGGCCGGCACTTTCATCAGGATGCGCAACGTCGGGCGCACCTCGCGCCATTCCGGGCGGCGGCGCACACTGCCCGACATCACGACACGGCCAATGCCATACCGGTTGAGCAACCCATCGAGGGCGGCGAAATCGCCGATGCCGATGACGGCGTGATCATAGCCTTCCCAACGCCGGTCGCTTTCGTCCTTCAGCGCGACGATGACGGGATTTTCGCCGGCGGCGCGCGCGGCTTCGGCGACATAGGAAGGCAGAAGACCGCCGCCGGCGATAATCGCCAGCCGGCCCGCAGCGGTTTCGCCGGAAAATGTCACGGGCTAGCCCTTCTGCCCCCGGGTCGGCGAGGACAAGGCGCGGTCGCTATCGGCGGCGATGAAGTCGAGAATGTGGACCACCTGCTCGCAATCGGCATATTCGTCGCGGATGGCGGCGGCGTTTTCACGGACGGAGCCCGTTCCTTCGAAGATCGCCTTGTAGGCGCGACGCACCCGGTGAATAACGGCGCGGTCGATGCCGGCGCGCGTCATGCCGACGACGTTGAGGCCGCTCAGCAGCCCGGGATTGCCGTTCAGCATGCCGTAGGGAATGACGTCGTAACTGACCGCCGAGAGCCCGCCGACGAAGGCCTGACGGCCGACACGGGTGAACTGGTGAACGGCAGAACCGCCGCCCAGGATGACACGATCCTCGATGACGACGTGGCCGGCGAGCATGACGTTGTTCGACATGATCACGTGATTGCCGACGCGGCAGTCATGCGCGACGTGGGAATTGGCGAGGAAGAGGTTGTTGTCGCCGACGATCGTCTGGCCACCGAAATCGGAGGTGCCGGTGTTCATCGTCACGCCTTCGCGGATCGTGCAGTTGACGCCGACCGTCAGCGTCGTCTCCTCACCGCCGTGATGCACGCTCTGCGGATCGCCGCCGATGACGGCCATCGGGAAGATGCGCGTGCCCTTGCCGATCACGGTGCGGCCGGTAACGACCGCATGCGACAAAAGCTCGACATTCGCATGCAGGACGACGTGCGACCCGACATGGCAGAAGGGACCGATCTTGACGCCCTCACCGATAACAGCACCGTCTTCGACGGCGGCCATCGGATGAATAAGGGCGCTTTCGGCGATATTGCTCATGCCTGATCCTTACGAACGATCATCGCGCCGATATCGGCCTCGGCGACAAGCGCACCGTCAACCTTGGCGTCGCAATGGAATTTCCAGATATTGCCGCGCTGCTTGTGTTTCTTGACATGGAATTCAACGCGATCGCCGGGCACGACGGGCTTGCGGAAGCGCGCATTCTCGATGGTCATGAAATAGACGAGGTTGCCCGGCTGGCCTTCCTTCTTGGCACAGATCGCGCCCGCAGTCTGAGCCATGCCTTCGATCAGGAGAACGCCCGGCATGATCGGAGCTTCCGGAAAATGGCCGGTGAAATGCGGTTCGTTCGCCGTGACGTTCTTGATGCCGATCGCGCTGTTGTCGCCGTCGATCTCGATGATCTTGTCGACCAAGAGGAAGGGGTAACGATGCGGCAGCAGCTTCATGATCTCGATGATGTCAGCCGAAGAAAGCGTTGTCGTGGCTTCCTCAGTCATTTTGCTTGCCTCCAGGTTTACTCTCGCGCTGCTTGGTCTTGGACATCAGCTGCGCAGCCTCTCTCAGATAGTCTTTTAGCGGGCGCGCGGGTACGCCGCCATATTGCCCGCCGGCGGCAAGGTCGGTCATGATACCGCTTTTGGCGGCGATCTGCACGCCGTCACCGATCGTCACATGCCCCTTGATGCCGACCTGGCCGCCGATCTGCACGCCATTGCCGATCTTTGTGCTGCCGGCGATGCCGACCTGGGCGACGACGGCACAGTGGCGGCCGATCTGAACGTTGTGGCCGATCTGGACCTGGTTGTCGATTTTGGTGCCTTCGCCGATCACCGTATCGTCCATGGCGCCGCGATCGATCGTGGTGTTGGCGCCAATCTCGACATTGTCCTGGATGATCACCCGGCCGATTTGGACGATCTTGATCATACCGCGCGGGCCCGGGGCATAGCCGAAACCATCCTGGCCGATGCGGGCGCCGTTGTGGATGATGACGCCATTGCCGATCAGCGCGCAGAGAATGCTCGCGCCGGCCGCAATCGAACAATCCCGGCCGATCTTGACGCCCGGGCCGATGATGCTGTGCGCACCGATGCGCGTCCCCTCGCCGATCTCGGCATGCGCACCGATGACGGCCATCGGCTCGACGATCACACCTTTTTCGAGCTTGGCGCTCGGATCGATCACAGCACTTGGCGCGATCTCGCTTTCACTGGAAAAGACGACCGGGCGCAAGGCAGCGGGATAAAACAGACCGCCCGCCATCGCAAAGGCTGCGTGCGGATTGGACGACAGAATGACCGGAATGTGCTCGGGGATAAGATCGACGAGCGCCTTGTCGCAGATCACCGCCGAGGCTTCGCATGTTGCCAGCTCATCGCGGCTGCGGCGCGACAGGATATAGCAAACATCGCCTGCCCGGGCCCGGTTGAGGGGAGCCACGGATCTGACGATGACATCGGCATGATCGGGATTGGCGAGTTCTGCCCCAAGAAACTCTGCCAGCTCAGCGAGCTTCAGACCTTCATGGGGCAGAAAAAAAACGTTTTGCTCCATCGGCAATGCTCCAGAACGGAATTGAGTCTTACAGTTCCGGACTGCCGATATCAGAATTGGTTGTTGATGCCAAACTTGAAGTTCTGCGTCTTGTCGAAGTCTTCCTTGAGGACCGGGATTGCGTAATCCAGACGCAATGCACCGAAGGGAGACTGCCAGACAACACCGACACCGACGGAAGCGCGCAGCGAAGCACTGGTGCCCTCCGCTTGATCGGAGCCGAGAAGCTCGACATCATTGCCAAACAGCGTGCCGGCATCGGCAAAGACGGCGCCGCGCAGGTTGAAGTCACGCGGGAAGCCAGGCATCGGGAAGGTCGCTTCCGCCGACGCCGTGAAATAGGTCGTGCCACCGAGCGGGTCATCATTATCCCCGCTGATGCGTGGGCCGATCCCCTTGTTCTCGAAGCCACGAATATCGCCGTTGGTCAGGGTGAACTGATCGAAGACATTCAGGTGGTCGCCGAGGGGGACGACATAACCCGCCGAAGCCGAGACCGAGCCGATGATGTCGGCATCGTCGGCGAGCAGATGGTAGTAACGGGCCTTGCCGTAGATCTTGTAGAACTGCGAGTCGCCGCCGAGGCCGGCAAGTTCCTGCGTCGCCGTCGCATAGATGCCTTCACGCGGCAGGACGGTGTCATCAAGCGTGTTGTAGGTCAGCGTCTGCGAGACGGAAGAGCGCGTCCACGGGCTCTCATCGACCAGATTGGCATAGGTCGCCGAAAGATCGGAGGTATCGCCGTCATACTTCATCTGCTTGTAGTTATAGCGGAAGGTCGTCGCCAGATCTTCGGTGATCGGTGCGGTCACACGCAGAACGACGCTGGTTTCCTCGTAGTCATAGTCGTCGTTGCTCGACGTTTCGCTGCGGTTGACGTCGAAGCCTGCCGCCAGGCGATAGCCGAGGAAATAGGGTTCGGTGAAGCTGACGCCGTAGGCGCGCGAGCCTTCCTGACCGCCGCCGGCCGAAATGCGGATATACTGGCCGCGGCCGAGGAAGTTCTTTTCCTCGATCGATGCTTCGAGCAGCAGACCGTCGCCGCCCGCGGCATAACCCGCGCCGACACCGAACGAACCAGTCGACTGATCCTGCACGTCGACGACCACCACGACACGGTCGGGCGAGCTGCCCGGCTGGGTGGAGATATTGACGGAAGAGAAGTAACCCAGCGCTTCGAGGCGACGCTTGGCCTTGGTGATCATCTGCTGATTGAAGGCGTCGCCTTCGCTCATGTCGAATTCGCGGCGGATCACGTAGTCGCGCGTGCGGCTGTTGCCGCGGATCTCGATGCGCTCGACATAGGCGCGTTCGCCCTGGTCGACCAGATATTCGACACCGATCGTATTGTTGTTGAGGTCGCGGTTGCCGCGCGGCGTGACGCGCGCAAAAGGATAACCGGCAGACGCCACCTGGTCGGAGATCGCCTCGATCGACTTCTGCACGTCCTTGGCGCTGTAAACACGACCTTCATGGGTGCGCACGAGCGGCAGCAACTGATCAGAACCGACGCCTTCGACGGTCGACTGGACGGTCACTGGTCCGAAATCGTAGCGCTGGCCTTCCTCGATGTTGAAGGTGAGCGTGTATTTGTTGGTCGCGTCGTCGAAGGTGGCATCGGAAGAGACGATGCGCATGTCGGCGTAGCCGCGATTGTAATAGAACTGGCGCAGCGCTTCTTCGTCGGCGTGGAGCTTGTCTTCGTTATAGACGTCCTTGCGGGTCAGGAACGAAAGGAAGTTCGAACGCTTGGTATTGATGACGGCAGCCAGGCGGCCGGCGCTGTAGGCATTGTTGCCGACGAAGTTGATCGAATCGATCTTGGTGCGATCACCTTCGTTGATGACGAAGGCAAGGTTGACGCGGCCTTCGCCGAGCGGCACCACCTGCGTCGTCACTTCGACTTCACTGCGGCCGGTGGCAGCGTAGGCATCCTTGATCGACTGAATGTCGGACTGGATCTGGGTGTCGCTGTAGGGACCGGCGGCGTGGGTCTGGACGATGGTCGCGAGCTTGTCGTCCTTGATCTTGCGGTTGCCGTTGAAGACGACCTGATTGACGAGCTGAGCTTCCTGAACGTTGACGACGAGCGTGCTTCCGGAGACCGAGATCTTCACGTCGGAGAAGTAACCCGTACCGTAAAGCTGCTTGACCGAAGCATCGATATCGCTGTTGGAAAAACTCTTCCCGGGAGAGATGGTGAGGTTCGACCGGACGGCCTCCGCGCCGACGCGGCTTGCGCCGCGCACATCGATACGCTGGATGACGGCGGCCTCAGCAGCCGTAGCGGAAACGAACGTCAAAGCACCTGCGCCCGAAGCAACAACACTAGCAGACAGCGCAACCGCCGATACTGCGTTCAAAAACTTTGAACCAGCCTTCATTTCACCTATTACCTTTGTTTCCCTCGTCCCCGGCTCCGGGAGAACCCGATTCCGGTCACGTGTGTCGTTTTACCCGCTTTTGACATACAAGCAAGCGAGGTCGTTAATTTCTGTTTACTTCATTTGCAAGCGTGACCCATTCGCCACTACAGCCTTGAAACATCGTAAATAAACAGTAATTCCCTCGCCTTGCCCGTTTACCCTCTGATCGAGCCGATGTCGTTCCAGGTCGTGAAAACCATTAATGTCAATATCATTGCCAAGCCGATGCGAAATGCAATTTCCTGAGCCGTGGAGCCCAGCGGCTTCCCCCTCACCGCTTCCACCGCATAGAACATCAGGTGGCCGCCATCAAGTACCGGAACCGGCATCAGGTTAAGCAATCCTATCGAAACCGAAAGCATTGCCGCAAGCTGCAGCACCGCGCCTATGCCAAGCGTAGCCATCTGGCCCGAAGCTTGCGCCACGCGGATCGGCCCACCCAGTTGGTCGGCCCGCATCGTTCCGGCGAAGATGTTGCCGATATATTTGAAAGTGCCGGTGACGATGTCGCGAGTCTGGATCACGCCCTCCTGCAGCGCCTCGAGAGGCGTATAGGTCTTCAGGCGGAAGTTGCCAGCCTGCTGATTGGTGACGATGCCGATCTGGCCCAACTCGATCTTGTTGCCGAACTGGTCGGTCTGGTCGGTGCGTTGCGGCACCATCGGCAGATCGAGCTTCTCGCCGCCACGCTCGATCGTCACGACGATCTTCTGGCTCGGGCGGATGCTGACATAGCGGCGCACGTCGTCGAAGGTCTCGACCTTGTTGCCGTCGATGGCGACCAGCAGGTCGCCGGGAAGGATGCCGGCGGCAGCAGCGGCGCCATCCGGCTTGACCTCGGCAACGACAGGATCGGCGATCATGCGGCCATAGACAGAAAAAAGAACGGTGAAGATGGCGATCGCCAGCAGAAAATTGGCGATCGGGCCGGCTGCGACGGTGGCAGCGCGCTTCCACAGCTTGGCACCGGCAAAGGAGCGCGCCCTGTCTTCCTCGGACATGGCGGCGAGTTTGTCGGCGTCTGGCTTGCTCGAGGCGTCTTCGTCGCCGAAGAACCGGACATAACCGCCCAGCGGGATCACCGAAATCTTCCAGCGTGTTCCGTGGCGGTCGGTGAAGCCGAAGATCTCCGGACCGAAGCCGACGGAAAAGGCAAGGATGCGAATGCCGCTCCAGCGCCCGACGAGATAGTGGCCCATCTCATGCACGAAGACGAGCAGCGAGAGCACGAGGATGAAGGTGACGATATTCCCCATCAAGAATCCGTATATGCCGGTCACCGTTTCCATGAGTCCCTTCCGTCAAGCTGCCGCGTCATCAGAGGCCGAACAATGCCGCGCCGAGCGAGGTCATCTCAGCCCCCTTTATCAGGGAAAAAAGCCCAGCTAGCAAGAACGCCGAAAAACAGGCAAAAATCAGTCCGTCGACACGGTCCATGACGCCGCCATGGCCCGGAATGAGATGGCTTGAATCCTTGACGCCGAATTTCCGTTTGATGAAAGATTCGAAAAGATCGCCCGACTGGCTGCAAACCGACAGAACGAGCGCTACGCCGGCGGCGATGATTTCAGTGCCCGGAAGGAGAAAATGGACGAGAACGACGCCGGCAGCGACGGCTGAAACGGCGCCGCCGATTGCGCCCGACCACGTCTTTCCAGGCGAGATCGAAGGGGCAAGCTTCGGTCCGCCGAGCGCCCTGCCGACGAAATAGGCGAGGATATCGGTTGCCCAGACGACGGCAAAGACGAAGAGCATGGCATAAAGGCCAGGCCGGTCATCGCTTCTGATGGCGGCGAGCGCCAGGCCGGTGGCGCCGGCATAAAACAGGCCAGCCGGAAACCAGCGGCTCGTACCGTGCAGGATGATCAGGGCGATGCCGACGGCGGTGACGCCGGCCAGCATCCCGGCGGCGAATTCGAAATTGCCGACAAGCACGAGAAAGGCGACCGCCGCCTCGCCGATCCAGCCGACGGCATTGGCGACCCAATCACGCGCGATGCCTGTTATTTTCGACCATTCATAATAGATCAGCAGGCCGATCGCGGCCGCCAGGATACGGAAGGCAAGACCGCCATACCAGGTGGCGGCAAGAACGATGACCGCAAGAATCAGTCCTGAAACGATGCGGAGCTTCAATTCCCTCTGCATCAGGTGCCGACCGCGGCTGCCTGCGACGACAGGCCGCCGAAGCGCCGGTCACGAGAGGCGAATTTCTCGAGCGCCTGGCGGAAGATCTCGGGGCTGAAATCCGGCCAGTATTCCGGAAGGAAGATGAATTCCGAATAGGCGGCCTGCCAGAGCAGGAAGTTGGAAAGCCGCTCCTCGCCGCTGGTGCGGATGATGAGATCCGGATCGGGGATGCCTGCCGTGTCGAGACGTGCGTTGATGAGCGCGGGGGTGATGTCCTGCGCCCTCAGGCAGCCGGCCTCGACATCCCGGGCCAAACTCACCACGGCGCGGGCGATCTCGTCGCGCGAGCCATAGTTGAAAGCGATGACCAGCGTCAGCGCCGTGTTGTCCTTGGTCGTTTCCTCCGCCTCGAGCAGCAGACCGAGAATGTCGCTGCGCAGGCTGTGGCGGTCGCCGATCACCTTGATGCGCACATTCTGGCGATGAAGCTCGGCGAGGTCGCGCCGAATGAAAGCCTTGAGCAGCCCGAGCAGATCGGAAACCTCGGCCTCGGGCCGGCGCCAGTTCTCCGAGGAGAAGGCAAAGAGGGTCAGATATTTTATGCCGACGGCACCGGCGGCGCGCACTGTCTCGCGGACCGCCTCGACGCCCTTGCGATGGCCCATCGTGCGCGGCAGGCCACGCTGCTTGGCCCAACGGCCATTGCCGTCCATGATGATGGCAACATGCTCAGGCACGGTCACAAATACAGATTCCGACATTTCCCGTCCGGTCTTTCCAGGCAAAGGCACAGATCCACTAGACCTGCATGATTTCCTTTTCCTTCTCGCCAAGCAAGCGGTCGATTTCGGAAATCGTCTCGTCCGTCATCTTCTGTACACGTTCCGACTGCGCCCTGCTCTCGTCCTGGCCGATTACACCATCCTTTTCGGCCTTCTTGAGGCCGTCCATGCCGTCGCGGCGGACGTGGCGAATCGCGACCTTGCTCTTTTCAGCATAGTCGTGAGCCACCTTGACGAGCGACTTGCGGCGCTCCTCGTTCAGCTCCGGCAGCGGAATGCGCAGGTTCTGGCCGTCGACGATCGGGTTGAGACCGAGATTGGATTCGCGGATACCGCGCTCGACGGCGCTGACCATCGACTTGTCCCAGACGGAAACCGACAGCATGCGCGGCTCAGGCACGGTGATGTTGGCGACCTGGTTCAGCGGCATGCGCGAACCGTAGGCCTCGATCGTTACCGGATCGAGGATGTTGGCCGAAGCCCGGCCGGTGCGCAGCGATGCGATGTCGCTCTTGAATGCGGAAACCGCGCCATCCATGCGGCGCTTCAGTTCCTTGATGTCGATACCTTCACTCATGTCGATGCTCCCGTATAAAGCGCGTCGCGATCTTTCAGATTCGCTTGCCGCGCTTTAGGTCTTTGGTTTGCGCATGCCGTCATCGCAAAACCGCTGCACACTTTTGCGCGACATGCTCTAGAGCATGATGCCGAAAAGCGTCAGCGGCTTTCGGACGACATCATGCTCTAACTATTTAATGTAGAACATGATTCAGATTTCAGGCCAACCGGCCTAAAATCATCATGTTCTATCCAGGGCTGCGCCTGATAAAGCGGCGCAGCTTATATCAGTTGTCGGAGACGATGGTCTTGAGGCCACCGCCCGTCAAGATTTCAGCAAAACCGCCCTTCTCGTGGATCGAGAAGACGATAATCGGAATGGAATTCTCCCTGGCGAGCGCGACGGCGGCAACGTCCATCACCGCTAGTCCCCTGTCCAGCACTTCCTGGTGCGTCAGGCGGTCGAGGCGGGTCGCATCGGGATATTTCTTCGGGTCGGCGGTGTAGATCCCGTCCACCTGCGTGCCCTTGAAGATCGCTTGTGCGCCCATTTCGGCGGCGCGGAGAGCTGCGGCAGAATCGGTGGTGAAGAAGGGATTGCCGGTGCCGCCGGCAAAGATCACCACGCGTCCCATCGACAGATGATAAAGGGTTGCACGCTGCGAAAAGCTCTCGCAGATCTCCGGCATGGAGATGGCGGAAAGCACCACCGTATCGATGTTCAGCTTGCGCAGCGAGGTCGCCAGCGCCAGAGCATTGATGATGGTGCCGAGCATGCCCATATGGTCGCCGGTGACCCGGTCGCCGCCCTTGGACGCTACCGCGACCCCGCGGAAAATGTTGCCGCCACCGACGACGACGCCGACTTCCACGCCCATATGCCTTGCCTCGGCGATGTCAGATGCAATGCGGTCCGCCACCGCGACATCGATCCCGAAACCCTGGCCACCCATGAGCGCTTCGCCGGAGGCCTTGAGTAGAACGCGTTTATAGACAGGCTCTAAAGACATCTTGGCTCCTCGTAAATTGCCGTGAATGCCCGATACACGAAGGGCATCGCGTTGTCACGCGATGCCCTAGTGTTTTCCCAATTATGGCTGGAAGATCAACCCTTGACGGCAGCCGCAACTTCGGCTGCGAAATCGGTCTCTTCCTTTTCGACGCCTTCGCCGAGCAGAAGACGGGCCATGCCGGCGACTTCGATCGGTGCGCCAACGGCCTTTTCAGCTTCCTTGATGGCGGCTGCGACGGTCAGATCCGGATTGATGACGAAAGCCTGCGAGAGAAGGGCGACTTCCTCGAAGAACTTGCGCATACGGCCTTCGACCATCTTCTCGATGATGTTGTCAGGCTTGCCGGAAGCGCGCGACTGCTCGATGAAGACGTTGCGCTCGCGCTCGGCGACGGCGGCATCGACTTCTTCCGGGCGGATCGCCAGCGGCGCGGTCGCAGCGATGTGCATGGCGACCTGGCGGCCGATTGCGTTCAGGGCTTCCTTGTCGCCGGTCGACTTCAGCGCCACGAGAACGCCAAGCTTGCCGAGGCCGTCGGAAACAGCATTGTGGATATAGGTGGCGACGACGCCGTCCTCGACGGAGAGAGCGGTCGAACGGCGCAGGTTCATGTTCTCGCCGATCGTTGCGATCGCATCCTTGATCGTGTCGGAAACGGACTTGCCCGATGCCGGGTAGGTCGCAGCCGCAACGGCTTCGACGGTACCGTCCGTGGAGACGGCGACCTTGGCGATGCCGCGGACGAGATCCTGGAAGGCGTCGTTACGGGCGACGAAGTCGGTTTCGGAATTAACTTCGACGACGACGGCCTTGGTGCCCTGGCTCGAAACGCCGATGAGGCCTTCAGCGGCGGTGCGGCCGGACTTCTTGTCGGCCTTGGCGATGCCCTTGGCGCGCAGCCAGTCGATCGCCGCTTCCATGTCGCCACCGGTTTCAGCAAGAGCCTTCTTGCAGTCCATCATGCCTGCGCCGGTCTTTTCGCGCAGTTCCTTCACCATTGCAGCCGTAATCTCGCTCATTAGCTTCCTCTTGTCGGTTCATACGGTGGGCCGCAGAGCGCGGCTCGGCACCGGATTGAGGCACGAAATGTACCTGTATGTATGACAGCGTGATGAAGACGCGCCATACCGAAACTTAGTCTGGCGAAGAGCCTGACGCCCTCGCCCTGAAACAGGCAAGGCCGCCGAACTTCGATGAGTCGCGAGCGGCCTTTCCCAGTCTCTGTAAGCTTTGGCGGAGCTTTCGATCCGCCCGCCTTCATCAGCCTTCGGCTGCTTCCTCGAGAGCCGGCTCGACCGGAACCTCGGAGGATGCGCCGAGATCGCGGCCGGAAGAGCTCTGCTGACGCGCAATACCGTCGATGGCGGCGCGGGAGATCAGCTCGCAGTAAAGAGCGATGGCGCGCGATGCGTCGTCGTTACCCGGGATCGGATAGTCGATCAGGTCCGGATCGCAGTTCGAGTCGATGATGGCGACAACCGGGATGCCGAGGCGCTTGGCTTCGTCGATCGCGATCTTTTCCTTGTTGGTGTCGATGATGAACATCAGGTCGGGGGTGCCGCCCATATCGCGGATACCGCCGAGAGCCTTGTCGAGCTTTTCACGCTCGCGCTCGAGGTTCAGGCGTTCCTTCTTGGTGAAGCCCTGGGCTTCGCCGTTCAGGATCTCGTCGAGCTTGCGCAGGCGCTGGATCGAGTTGGAGATCGTCTTCCAGTTCGTCATCATGCCGCCGAGCCAGCGCGAGTTGACGTAATACTGGGCCGAACGCTTGGCGCTGTCGGCGATGATCTCAGACGCCTGGCGCTTGGTGCCGACGAAGAGAACGCGGCCGCCGCGGGCAACGGTGTCGCTGACGACCTGAAGGGCGCGCGACAGCATCGGAACGGTCTGGGCCAGATCGATGATGTGAATGTTGTTGCGATCGCCGAAGATGTACGGCTTCATCTTCGGGTTCCAGCGATGCGTCTGGTGGCCGAAGTGGACGCCTGCCTCGAGAAGCTGGCGCATAGAAAAATCAGGCAATGCCATGCCTTGTTACTCCTTTTCCGGTTGAACCTCCGCAAGGCGAACAGCACCCTCTTCGAGGATGCCACCGGGCGGAACAGCCCGGATTTCTCCCGGACGATCCCATGCCTTACGTGTGGAATGCCGGTGCCCATACATTCGATTTGGCGCAAAAGCAAGGCTTATGCCGAAAAAACCGACCCATTAACCCGGCACCGCGTATCGATGCGGGAAAAAATGAAAAGGATAACTGTCGGCTTCTGCGAACGCCGCCGTTCAACTCGCCAGCGCGAGACCTGCGACAGACATCAATTTGGATGCAGGTGCCCTGCCAACAGCTTTGCTGTAAGGATCGCATCACCCTTGCAGATCAGGGCGGTGCGTGGACGATTTGATCGTCGCCGATCACCCGACCGTGGTTTTTTCAAAAGCCTGCGTCTACTTGCAGACCTCGGCCTTGCGTTCGAGCAACTCCAGCTTGGCAAGCTTGCCGGTCAGGACGAAATCGCCGTAATCCATCGTCAGGTCGCGGGTGATGCCGTTCTCATAGAGCTTGAACGACATGCGGTAGACCGGCAAAGCATCCGATTTCGCATTCTCGTTGAAATAGGCGATCGTCACCGGCCAGAAGGCGGTCTTGGAGAAGGCGCCGGCATTCCCGGCATCGGCCTCCTCGGCAATCGGCGTCTCCTGCTTGCCGACGATCGTCGTCGTCACCAGCGATTTGTCGCCGTCATCGGAACCGTCGAAGACGCGCGCCTCGAAGAAGCGCTTGCCGTCCTTGGCGTTCTGGATGACGTCGAGCATATGTTCCGTGGGAAAACGGCTTTCGGCAAGCTGCAGTTCGCGGCTCGACGGCTGCTTGAGATCGACCTTGACACCGTCGGGCTGATCCTGCGCGGCACCGTTGACCTCCTTATCGAGCTGGTCGTCGGTGAAGGATTTGGTGTCGAAGGTGAACTTGCCATCCTTCAGGTTCTCGAAGGTCTTCGTCTGCTGGTCGCTGACGCGCACGCTGTCGCCGGTATCGATCTGCGTGACGAAGCGGAAGTTGGTCGTGAAGCCCTGGCAATAGCTGCCGTCGAACTCATAGACCATCCGACCATACATGCCGGCGATGCCGGAGCGGTCCGAAGCGTCCTTCAATTCCAGATCGTAGACCGCGCGATGTGCGACGAGGCCGGTCGCGATCGCAGCGCTTACCGCGGGCGCAGCCGCCCATGCATTGGCGGAAACGCTGGCGAGAAGCAGAGCGACAAGACTCGATCGGAACATTCATTAACTCCTGTTGGACTCGGTCGCGATGTTATAAGAACGCTTTCGGCCAAATCGAGGCTCGAACCTGTCATATTAAAGATTCTAGTCTTGATGCATAATTTTTGAAGAATTGACAACAAAAGCGGAGACGAAAATGTCCGATGAAATTGCTGCACGCCTGACTGAGATGGGGATAACCCTGCCCGAAGCCGCAGCACCTGCTGCAAATTACGTTCCCTATGTCATCAGCGGCAATCTTCTCTACATCTCCGGCCAGCTGCCGCTCGAAGGCGGCAAGGTCGCAGTCACGGGCCATCTCGGCAAGACCGTCGACGTTGCGGGCGGCCAGCGCGGCGCCGAACTCTGCGCCATCAACATCCTCGCCCAGGCGAAGGCGGCACTTGGCGGCGATCTCGGCCGTATCCGGCGCGTCATCAAACTGAACGGCTTCGTCGCCTCGGCGCCCGACTTCATCGAGCAGCATCTCGTCATCAATGGCGCTTCGAACCTGATTGCCGGCGTACTCGGCGAGGCCGGCAAACATGCGCGCGCCGCCGTCGGCATGGCTGCCCTGCCGCTGAACGCCGCCGTCGAGATAGATGCTATCATGGAAATCGCCGAATGACCACCAATGCTGCCTGGATCAAGGACGTGCCGGTCGCCCATCGCGGCTATCACGACCTCAACAAGCATGTCTGGGAAAACACGCTTTCGGCCTTTTCGCGTGCCGTCGAAGCGGGCTTTGCGATCGAATGCGACCTGCATTACGCCTCCGACGGCGTGCCGGTCATCTTTCACGACGAGGACCTGCAGCGCCTGTGCAATCTCAACGGCGACATCCGTGAGCGCACGTCGCGGGAGCTTGGCCTGATCGCCGTCGGCGGGACCAGCGACAAGGTGCCGACGTTGCGCCAGCTCCTTGACCTCGTCGAGGGCAAGGTGCCGCTGGTGCTGGAGCTCAAGGGTAGCGAGGCCGATGACGAGGGTTTTGCCGAAGCCGTTCTCGAAGTGCTCGAAAACTATGAGGGCAAGGTGGCGCTGATGAGCTTCGACCACTGGCTGCTGCGCGATCTGAAGGCGCTTGGCTCACCCTACCCGCTCGGGCTGACGGCCAACGGCAACACGCCGGAGGAGTTCAAGACGCATGCGAAGGCGATGGAGATCGGTCTCGATTTCATCTCCTATTATTATGACGAGCTGCCGAATGCCTTCATCACAAGTCAACGCGAAAAGGGCATTCCCGTCATTACCTGGACGGTGCGTGACGAAGAGGCGCGCCGGCGTACATTCGCAAACGCAGACCAGATGACTTTCGAAGGCTTCGATCCGCGCGTGGCGGTTTGACGCTCGCTTTTTGGCCAAGATCATGCGCAAACTGCCACATAATTCCTTAGATCGGAATCGATTTAAGGATAAAATTGTGCAGCAACTCAAAGCGTTACAGCGTCCTTTGCGCGTCTGAAAGACGCGTGGCGCTGTAAGGCAGAGCCGAAACCATCCTCCCACAGGCTTCGCATTTGCTCCATGACTGATGAACTGTCCATTCGCGTAGAACGCTCCTTCACCGCGATTTCCCCGGAGAGCTGGTCCAGGCTTTCCGGGGCCTCGAAGACTTGCGCCACGCTTGCCTACAACCCCTTCGTTTCGCACGCCTTTTTGTCGTCGCTGGAGGAGTCCGGTTCAGCCAGCGCCGAGACCGGCTGGCTCGGCCACCACCTGCTGCTCGAAACCGATCGCGGCGAGCTGATCGGCGCCCTGCCCGGCTATCTCAAGAACCACAGCCAGGGCGAATATGTCTTCGATCATGGCTGGGCCGACGCCTTCGAACGGGCCGGCGGGCGTTATTACCCCAAACTTCAGTGCTCCATTCCGTTCACGCCGGCGACAGGTCCGCGTCTTCTTGTCGCCGAGGGGCTGCAGCGGCTGCCGATCCAGAGCGCCATCGCCGAAAGTCTGAAGGAGGTCGTGCGCCGGCTCGGCATCTCCTCGGCCCATATCACCTTCGTGCCGGACGAGGAGATCGGCGTTTTCGAGATGGACGGCTATCTGCACCGCACCGACCAGCAATTCCATTTCATCAATGACGGCTATGCCAATCACGAGGCGTTTCTCGAAACGCTCGCCTCGCGCAAACGCAAGGCGTTGCGCAAGGAGCGCCGCGCCGCGCTCGAAAACGGCATCAGCATCGACTGGCTGACCGGCCGCGACCTGACGGAGCGCATCTGGGACCAGTTCTTCAAATTCTACATGGATACCGGCGGCCGCAAATGGGGCCGGCCCTACCTCACCCGCAAATTCTACTCGCTGATCGGCGAGCGCATGGCCGATGACATCCTGCTCGTCATGGCCAAGCGCGACGGGCGTTATGTCGCCGGCGCAATCAACTTCATCGGCGGCGATACGCTCTATGGTCGTCACTGGGGCTGCATCGAGGATCATCCCTTCCTGCATTTCGAGGTGTGCTACCACCAGGCGATCGACTTCGCCCTTTCGAAAGGGCTGAAGCGCGTCGAAGCCGGAGCGCAAGGCGAACACAAGCTTGCCCGCGGTTACCTCCCTGTGACGACGCATTCGGCCCACTACGTCGCCCATGCCGGCCTTCGCCGGGCAATCGGCGACTATCTCGCGCGCGAGCGCGCCGATGTCGAGCATATGAGCGAGGTGCTGAGTGAGCACAGTCCTTTCCGCAAGGGCGAGCGCCTGCAGGAGGATTGACGCTGCCCTGCCGGGCGCGTTACCCGATCAACCCCTGCATAGCTCCATAAATCGGAATCGATTTAAGGAGTTATGCAGTAATTTAAAATGCTACAGCGTCCTTTGGGCGTCAGAAAAGACGCGCGGCGCGGTAGGAACCGAGGAGATTTCGCGATGACCGACCCGGCCGACTATGACGACAACAATATCTTCGCCAAGATCCTGCGCGGCGAAATCCCCTCACACCGGATCTACGAGGACGCGCACACGATCGCCTTCATGGATGTGATGCCCCAGGCGCCGGGCCACGTGCTCGTCGTTCCCAAACCGGCGTCGCGCAATATCCTCGATGCCGATCCAGCGACCCTCGCCCACGCGATATCAGTCGTCCAGAAGGTCGCCATTGCGGTCAAGGACGTCTTCGATGCCGACGGCGTCTTCATCGCCCAGTTCAACGAACCGGCCGCCGGGCAAACGGTGTTTCATCTGCATTTCCACGTCATCCCGCGCCATGAGGGTGCTGCGCTCAAGCCGCATTCCGGCAAGATGGAGGATGGCGCCATGCTTGCCGCCCATGCCGAAAAGATCAGGGCGGCACTGGCGTAACATCGATCCCTGGCGATGCCCAGAAACGAAAAAGGCCGCGTGTAAGACGCGGCCGTTTCCAATTTGGTGGGACGAAAGCTCACTTCTTGCGCGGAACCTTCGGAACCGTGCTTCCCTTCTTCGGAGCGTCGCGGACTTCAGGCTCGGCCTGCGGCACGGTCTTGGCGCGAGCCTTGGGAGCCGGCTTCGTCTTCAGCTCGCCATCCCCCTCATCGCCGGCTTCGGGATGCACGACCTCAGCTTCCGGCTTCGGCTTGATCGGCGCCGTATCCGGAATGGCTTCCAGCACGATGCCGGGCTTGCCGTCTTCCTTCGGGCCGACGGTGACGTTGACGACGCCGCCCTTCTTCAGCTTGCCGAAGAGGATCTCGTTGGCAAGCGGCTTCTTGATCGTGTCCTGGATGACACGGGCAAGCGGGCGGGCGCCCATCTTCTCGTCGTAACCCTTTTCCGAAAGCCAGGCGATCGCGTCCTCATGCAGGTCGAAGGTGACGTTCCTTTCGGAAAGCTGGGCCTCCAGCTGCATGATGAACTTCTGCACGACCTTGTGGATAACGGCCGTCGGCAGCGCCGCGAAGGGAATGATCGCGTCGAGACGGTTGCGGAACTCCGGCGTGAAGAGGCGGGTCAGCGCCTCCTCGTCCTCGCCGGTGCGCTTGGACGAGCCGAAGCCGATCGCCGCCTTGGCCATTTCCGAAGCGCCCGCGTTGGTCGTCATGATCAGGATGACGTTGCGGAAGTCGATCTTCTTGCCGTTATGGTCGGTCAGCGTGCCGTGGTCCATGACCTGCAGCAGGATATTGTAGATATCCGGATGCGCCTTCTCGATTTCGTCGAGCAGGACCACGCAATGCGGGTGCTGGTCGACGCCATCGGTGAGAAGACCGCCCTGGTCGAAGCCGACATAGCCGGGAGGTGCGCCGAGCAGACGCGAAACCGTGTGCCGCTCCATATATTCCGACATGTCGAAGCGCAGGAGTTCGACGCCGAGCGACGAGGCCAGCTGCTTTGCCACCTCGGTCTTGCCGACGCCGGTCGGACCGGAGAAGACATAGGCGCCGATCGGCTTGTTCGGTTCGCGAAGACCGGCGCGCGCCAGCTTGATCGACGTCGAAAGAGCTTCGATCGCGATATCCTGGCCATAGACGACCGACCGCAGTTCCTGCTCGAGATTGGCGAGCACGGCTTCGTCGTCCTTGGAGACGGTCTTCGGCGGAATACGCGCCATCGTCGCGACCGTCGCCTCGATCTCCTTTTCAGTGATCAGCTTGCGGCGCTTCGACGGCGGCAGCAGCATCTGGGCCGCACCCGTTTCGTCGATCACGTCGATCGCCTTGTCGGGCAGCTTGCGGTCGGAGATGTAGCGGGCCGACAATTCGACGGCCGACTTGATGGCGTCGTTAGAATAACGCAGATGGTGATACTCTTCGAAATAGGGCTTCAGGCCCTTCATGATTTCGATTGCATCATCGATCGACGGTTCGCTGACGTCGATCTTCTGGAAACGACGCACCAGCGCCCGGTCCTTCTCGAAGAACTGGCGATATTCCTTGTAGGTGGTCGAACCGATGCAGCGGATCGCGCCCGATGATAGGGCCGGCTTCAGGAGGTTCGAGGCATCCATCGCGCCGCCCGAGGTGGCGCCGGCGCCGATCACCGTGTGGATCTCATCGATGAAGAGCACGGCGCCCGGATATTCTTCCAGTTCCTTGACGACCTGCTTCAGGCGTTCTTCGAAATCGCCGCGGTAGCGCGTGCCAGCCAGGAGTGTGCCCATGTCGAGCGAGAAGATCGTCGCATCGGCGAGCGCTTCCGGAACCTTGCCTTCGACGATGCGCTTGGCAAGGCCTTCGGCGATCGCCGTCTTGCCGACGCCGGGATCACCGACGTAGAGCGGATTGTTCTTCGAACGACGGCACAGGATCTGGATGGTGCGGCTCACCTCGGCGTGACGGCCGATCAGCGGATCGATCTTGCCGCCCTTGGCCTTCTCGTTGAGATTGACGCAATAGGCTTTCAGCGCATCCTGCTGCTTCTTGGGGCCGCCCTCTTCTTCGCCGCCGCGCGCCGTCGGCTTGCTGCTTTCGGCTTCGTCCTCGGCGCCGCGCGGCGGGCGAGCCTCCGAAGCGCCAGGCCGCTTGCCGATGCCGTGGGAGATGTAGTTGACGGCGTCGTAGCGGGTCATCTCCTGCTCCTGCAGGAAATAGGCAGCATGGCTCTCGCGCTCGGCGAAGATCGCGACGAGCACGTTGGCGCCGGTCACCTCTTCGCGGCCGGAGGATTGCACATGGATGACGGCACGTTGGATGACGCGCTGGAAGCCGGAGGTCGGCTTCGAATCCTCGTCATAACCGGTGATCAGATTGGACAGTTCATTATCGACATATTCGACGAGCGTCTTGCGCAGCGCGTCGAGATCGACATTGCAGGCACCCATGACCGCGGCCGCATCGGCATCGTCGATCAGGGCGAGCAGCAGATGCTCGAGCGTCGCATATTCGTGGTGCCGCTCGTTGGCAAAGGTCAGTGCCTGATGGAGCGCCTTCTCTAAACTAGGCGAAAATGTTGGCACGTTCAGATCCTCACTTCTTTTCCATGACGCATTGCAGCGGATGCTGGTGCTGCCGGGCGAAGTCCATCACCTGGCTGACCTTCGTTTCCGCTACCTCGTATGTGAATATTCCGCATTCGCCGACGCCGTGATTATGGACATGGAGCATGATGCGGGTGGCACTTTCACGATCCTTCTGAAAAAAACGCTCCAGAATATGGATGACGAATTCCATGGGAGTGTAGTCGTCATTCAAAAGCAGCACACGATAAAGATTGGGCTTCTTGGTCTTCGGCTTAGTGCGTGTGATGACCGAGGTTCGATTTCCGTTGTCCCCGTTCCTTTCGCTGTCATTCTGCATCCGGATCGGCATTGCGATCATTGTCATTCATTCCTCAAGCAATCCGGCGGAGCATGGGAGGGTGCTTTTCCCGCCGAATATCTGAAACACTAACTTAGTTCATAATAGGCTGATTTTAAGCCCCCTGTCAGTCACTGCAATCAAGAAATGGCCGGCATGCACGGGAAAGACCAAAAAAGTCCCCAAAGCATGTCGCGCAAACCGTGCAGCGGTTTTGCGGCAACAACATGCCTAAAAACAAAGACCTGAAGCGCGAAGAGCGAATCTAAAAGATTGCGCCGCGCCTTAGCCCATCCCATGTAAGCGCTGCAGCGAAAGTGGAAACAAAAAGACCGGCCACAGATGCGTAGCCGGTCCTCATATTTCAATATGTAGCGCAGGTTGCGCCGGGAGAATCAATTCACGCGGCGGCTGATGTCGCCGCCGGCGCCGACTTGGTGGCCTTGGCGACGGCAGCGGCGATCGGAGCCTCGTAGGGCTTGTAAGCGGACTTGGCGAGATCGGCATACATCTCGCCGAGCTTCGTCGTCTCGGAGACAAGGTTCTCATAGTACGACTTGACATAGCTCGTCTGCAGCTCGAAAGCTGCCTCGAAGCTCTTGGCGCCGGCCAGCGTTTCGAAGTGCGTCACCGCATCCTGGAAGGATTTCTTCGAATATTCAGCGGCTTCGGCGGCGATCGCCTGAAAGCCCTTGGCCGTCTCGGAATAGGTTTTCAGCGCCGTGTCGACGGCTTCCTTGCTCTTTTTGTTGGCATCGTCAAAGTTGAACATGAGGCATCCTCCGTTGGGCTGTGGCTGGCGGCAGGGTAGCTGCAATGCACAAATAGTCAAGTAGTCTTGTGCGCTGCAAAACATCCAAAGGTTGCATTACAAAAAGATAACAAAGCATGCGCGCCGGGGCACGTACGTCTTTAGTTGATTTTGCTAATATATATCACAAAGCCACAACCGGAGGCTTTAAAAAAATTTTGGCTCGGCAGCAAGAAAACAAAAAAAGACCGAGCGGATTGCGCCGCTCGGTCCCTTGAAGTTTTCGAGAACGATCAGAGATCGACGTCGAGGATCGCCATCGAAAAGTTGTAGGAGCGGTCGCCGTCCTCGTCATCGATATAGACGACGCCCAGAAATTCTTCGCCGAGATAGACTTCCGCAGAATCATTCTTGCGCGGACGCGCCTTGACGATGATCTGCGGGTTGAACATGCGTTTGAAATAGGCGTCGAGCTTCTTGATTTCTTCTGGCTTCACTCTGTCATCTCCGTAAGCAGTCTTGATTGGCCGCTTCTTGCACAGGAAAAGCAGCGGTGTAAAGGCAAGGGTTGCCGCTTGGCGATTCTGTCCCCGCTCACACTCCGCCGACTGTTCCTATCCTTTATCCAACAGGCGCTCAGATATCAGCGCCGATTACCTGATCCATGTTGCGCGACGGCTCTGAACAACCGGCTTCGCCGACAACCTTGGCCGGCACGCCCGCGACCGTCTTCTTGGGCGGCACCGCCTTCAATACGACGGAACCGGCGGCGACGCGTGAGCAGTAGCCGATCTCGATATTGCCGAGGATCTTCGCGCCGGCGCCGATCATCACGCCGCTGCCGATCTTCGGATGGCGGTCAGCGCCCTCTTTGCCGGTGCCGCCGAGTGTCACGCCGTGCAGGATCGAGACGTTGTCGCCGATAACGGCCGTCTCGCCGACGACGAGGCCGGTGGCGTGATCGAGGAAAATGCCCTTGCCGATACGGGCGGCGGGATTGATGTCGGTCTGGAAGACGCTGGAGGAGCGGCTCTGCAGATAGAGCGCGAAATCACGCCGGCCGCGGTTCAGCAGCCAATGGGCCAGACGATGCGTCTGCAGCGCGTGGAAGCCCTTGAAATAGAGCACCGCCTCCATGAAGCGCAGGCAGGCGGGATCGCGGTCGTAGATGGCCTGGATATCGACGCGCAGAATGGAGCTCCATTCCGGCCAGTCGAGGAGCATCTCCTCGAAGGTCTGGCGAAGCAGGTTCGCCTGCATGTCGGGGTGATCGAGACGTTCGCAGATGCGGTGGATGACGCATTCCTCGAGCGAATGGTAGTTGATCACCGTCGAATAGAGGAAGGCGGCGAGAACGGGGTCCCGTTCGGCGGCGAGCCGGGCTTCCTCGCGCAGGCTGTCCCAGATGGGATCCATCACCTTCACGGGATGGCCTGTGTCAAAAGCACGGATGTCAGTCTTTGCGACCATCGCCGCTCTCCTCGTTGCCAGCCGGAATGCCGTTTTCGGAATGCCAATATATAGAGGAAAACGCCAATAACATAAATGGGTGCCGTCGCCATGGTTTTTTAGCATGGTTTTTCGCCATCACGATGATGTCAGCGATGGGCGACCCTTGCATAGAAGGCCAGCACCGCATGCTTGAAAACCCTGTCGCCGACGGCGAGCATATGATCGCGGCCCGGAATATCGAGTGCTTCGGCATTGGGCATCAGCGCCGCCAATTCCTGCGGTGAGCCGGCGATATCGTCCTTGGTGCCGACGCCGATCAGCGTTGGCATGTCGAGCTTGGCCATGTCAGAACGGGCGACGAGATCGCGTGAGCCGCGGATGCAGACGGCAAGGGCAGTGCGGTCACTCTTCGTCTGCTCGGCGAAGGCGCGGAACATGCGACCGCGGCTATGCGTCACCGCCTCCAGCGAGGGCGCCAGCAGCGCATCGGCGATCGGGTCCCAGTCGCCGACACCGTCGGTCATACCGATGCCGAGGCCACCGAGCACCAGCGAACGGACGCGATGCGGATTGGCAAGTGCGGCAAAGACGGAAATGCGCGCCCCCATCGAATAGCCCATGACATTGGCTTCGGGGATGCCGAGATGATCGAGCAACGCGATCGCATCGCCGGCCATGACCCAGGGACGGTAGGCTTCGGCATCGTGCGGCTTGTCGCTTGCACCATGGCCGCGATTGTCGATGGCGATCACCCGGTAGCCGGCATCACCCAGCGTCTTCAGCCAGCCCGGATGCACCCAGTTGACGTTTGCCGTCGAGGCAAAGCCGTGGATCAACAAGACGGGGACACCGGCCGGATCGCCCTCATCGAAGAAGGCGAGCTGCAATCCATCATGGGTGAAGCTTGAAAATGCGGGCGTATTCAGATTCATCAGGTCTTCCTTTTGGCGCGACCATAATCGAGCGGCCTTTCATCGTGAAGCCAAAAACTGTGGCTGAAAACTGCGCCTGAAAACTGTGATTGGCGCGGCGCTTTGGCTCTACACATTTGCGGCGAAGGCTTATAAGGTTCGCGCACATTTCAAAGCATTCGGAGAGCGACATGGCCGGCCACAACATTCCCCACTTCCAGAACGACGGCGGTCACCGCGTTATCGAAGTCGGCGTCAAGGAATTCATGTGCACCGGCGCTTCGGCTCCCTTCGATCATCCGCACATCTTCATCGATATGGGCGACGACAACGAAAAAGTCTGTTCCTACTGCTCGACGCTCTATCGCTTCAATTCGGCGCTCAAGCCCAGCCAGACCAATCCGGCCGGTTGCGTTTTCCACGTGAAGGCGGCGTAGTCGGTCCAGATCCGGATCGGGCGAACCATGACGGTCGAACATGCCGCCATCATCGGCGCCGGGATCTCAGGGCTGACAGCCGCCCTTGCGCTTTCGCGCCGGGGTATCAGCTCGGAGATTTTCGAGCAGGCGGGCGAACTCACCGACATCGGCGCCGGATTGCAGATCTCGCCGAACGCCTCGCGCATCCTTGCCGAACTCGGTATTCTTGAAGGCCTGTCGAAGCTGTGGCTCGAGCCGGACGCGATCCGGCTGATATCGGGCAGCTCGCTGCGCCAACTCGCGGCGGTGCCGGCGGGCAATTTCGCGCGGCAACGCTGGGGCGCGCCCTATGGCGTCCTGCACCGCACCACATTGCAGAAAGCTCTTCTGGCTGCAGTCGAGGCCGACCCGCTCTGCCGGCTTCACCTCGGCGTCCGGATGGAATCAACCCTGCCGCCTTTCGAGCGGACCGCCGATGTCGTGATCGGTGCGGATGGTGTCTGGTCGAAGCTGCGGCAATCCGTTCCGGGCAGCCCCTCGCCGCGCTTTTCCGGCAATATCGCCTACCGCTTCACCATAACCGAGGATGAAGCGCCGGCTTTCCTCGACCGGACAAGCGTTTCGGCTTTCCTCGGCGGTTCGGCGCATCTGGTCTGCTATCCGCTGAAGGAGACCGGCAGCTTCAACATGGTGGCGATCACCGCCGGCAACATCGCACCGCAGGCCTGGCAGAGCGAGCCGACGGCCGAACAGCGCACGCAACTGCGGACGCGGCTTGCCGGCTGGAACGCCGCAATCGTCTCGCTGCTCGAAAAACACCCGAAGCTGACGTTCTGGCCGCTGTTCGAAACCACATCAGGCGCTTGGCAGGACGGCCGAAAGACGATTCTGATCGGGGACGCCGCGCATGCGATGATGCCTTTTGCCGCCCAGGGAGCGGCGATGGCGATCGAAGACGCCTATGAACTCGCCGCCTTTCTCTCGAATCATCCCGTGTCGGAAGCGCTGACGCTGTTCGAAAGACATCGGGCGCCGCGTATCGCGAAGCTTCGCCAGCGTGGCGCCTTCAACCGGTTTGCCTATCATGCGAAAGGGCCGATCCGGATCGGCCGCGATCTCGTGCTCGGCCTCAAGCCGCCGCAAAGCCTGGCGGCCGATCTCGACTGGATCTACGGCTACCGGGCTCTGCGTCTGCCATAGCGCTGCAAGCGGGCAACGCCCGGCGATGCCGCTCAGGCGGCGCTTGCGGCGGCAAAACCCCGCTCGATATCCGCCTTGAGGTCGGCCACATCCTCGATGCCGATCTGCAGGCGGATGACCGGGCCATCCGTCGGCGCCTTGGCGACCTTGCGATCGTTGAGATGGGCGTGCAAGGCGAGGCTTTCAAAGCCGCCCCAGGAATAGCCGAGCCCAAAAATCCTCAGCGCATCAAGGAAGGCATGCGCCTTTGCCGTGAATTTCTCGGAGCTATCGGCGGCAAGCACGAAGGAAAAGATGCCGCTGGCGCCCTTGAAATCGCGCTTCCAAAGATGATGAGAGGGGAAACTCGGCAGGGCCGGATGCAGAACGCGGGCGACGTCCTCCCTGCCCTCCAGCCATTCGGCGATATCAAGCGCGCTTTCATAATGCCGCTCGAGGCGCAGGCCCATGGTGCGCAATCCGCGCAGGATCTGGTAGGCATCATCGGGTGCGCCGCAGATGCCGAGCACGCCGTTCGATTCCTTCAGCCGCTCCCAGTGCTCGGCATTGGCCGAAACCGTTCCGAGCAGAATATCGGAATGGCCGGACGGATATTTCGTCGCCGCATGGATGGAGATGTCGACGCCGTGGTCGAGCGGCCTGAAATAGAGCGGCGTCGCCCAGGTATTGTCCATCATGACGACGGCGCCATGGCGGTGCGCAACGGCCGATATCGCCGGAATGTCCTGCATTTCGAAAGTGTTGGAGCCGGGAGCCTCGGTGTGGACGATCTTGGTATTCGGCCGAAACAACGCCTCGATGCCGGCGCCGATCGTCGGATCGTAATATTCCACCTCGACGCCGAGACGCTTCAGCATCGTATCGCAGAAATGCCGGGTCGGACCGTAGACCGAATCGACGACAAGCGCATGATCGCCGGCGGCGGAAAAGCCCAGGAACGGAATGGTGACGGCCGCGAGACCCGAGGGCACGAGGATCGTGCCGGCTGACCCTTCGAGCGCGTCAATCGCCTCGCAGAGCGCATCGGTCGTCGGCGTGCCGCGCGTCCCGTAAGTGTATTTCTGCGCGTGTGTCTTCATCACCTGCGCATTCGGAAACAACACCGTCGAGGCGTGCACGACCGGGGGATTGACGAAGCCGTGATAGTCGAAGGGGTCGTTGCCGATATGGGTCAGGCGGGTGTTGATGCCGGCATTCTGCAGCAAGCTGTCTTTGTCTTTCATGTCGGAAATAGCCTTTGGCGAAGGGTCGCGAAACCAGACTTTTGGACGCCCCGTAATATCCGGTCAACCCCTTGGAGATGGATCGCCAGCGACGGACCAAAGCGGCGGAACTCACGATTTCGCGTTAATTTTCCGCAACTAGCCGCCTATTTCATAACCAAGTGCCCATCAACGCGGCGCAATCTGCCAAAATGCTGAAATTTGCCGCAATTATTGACCGCGACACTTGACCATGGTGACATTTGCGACTGTGATAGAACAACTCGCGCCGGGAGGGTGTCGAGCAAATGGGGAGGCGGCAGATTTCGCCGGAACTTCCCACAAGAAAATACAAGACAACGGAAAAGGTTGGGAAAAAAAATGAAGAACAAGCTTCTGTCGGCCTCAATCGGCGCAGCAGTTTTCGCTCTTGGCGCTTCGGCTGCTTCGGCCACGACACTCGAAGATGTAAAGGCAAAGGGTTTCGTTCAGTGCGGAGTCAATACCGGCCTTACCGGCTTTGCCGCACCTGACGCTTCCGGCAATTGGGCCGGCTTCGACGTCGACTTCTGCAAGGCGGTCGCCTCGGCTGTCTTCGGCGACCCCACCAAGGTCAAGTACACGCCGACAAACGCGAAGGAGCGCTTTACTGCCCTTCAGTCCGGCGAAATCGATGTTCTCTCGCGCAACACCACGTGGACGATCAACCGCGACACCGCACTCGGCTTCAACTTCCGTCCTGTCACCTATTATGATGGTCAGGGCTTCATGGTTCGCAAGAGCCTGAACGTGAAGTCGGCTCTCGAACTCTCCGGCGCCGCAGTCTGCGTACAGTCGGGCACGACCACCGAACTGAACCTCGCCGATTACTTCAAGACGAACAATCTGCAGTACAATCCGGTCGTCTTCGAAAATCTTCCCGAGGTCAACGCGGCATATGATGCCGGTCGTTGCGACGTTTACACGACCGATCAATCCGGTCTCTATTCGTTGCGTCTGACGCTCAAGAATCCCGACGAACACGTCATCCTTCCTGAGATCATCTCCAAGGAGCCGCTTGGCCCGGCCGTCCGTCAGGGTGACGATCAGTGGTTCGACATCGTTTCCTGGACGGCTTATGCGCTGATCAATGCCGAAGAGTTCGGCATCACCCAGGCCAATGTCGACGAGATGAAGAACTCGCCGAACCCGGATATCAAGCGCTTCCTCGGCAGCGAGGCCGACACCAAGATCGGCACCGATCTCGGCCTGACCAATGATTGGGCCGCCAACGTCATCAAGGGCGTCGGCAACTATGGTGAAATCTTCGAGCGCAACATCGGTCAGGGTAGCCCCCTCAAGATCGCACGCGGCTTGAATGCTCTGTGGAACAAGGGCGGCATCCAGTATGCACCGCCGGTTCGTTAATCGAGCACTGACATGAAATGCCGGGAAGGCGGCCCAACCGCCTTCCCACTTCCAAAAAGTTAAAAAGAAAGCCCGAAAACGGGCACAAGGGGATTGGCGCGGCATGACGCATGAGGCTGTGGATAGGACACCTTTGCATGACACCGGCTGGAGTTTCCGGTCGGCAATGTACGACCCGAAATACCGGAGCATATTTTTCCAGGCTTTGACAATTGTTGCCCTCGTGGCGTTCGTGTGGTGGGTGGCCCACAACACGGCCGTGAACCTTGCCCGCAGCAATACTGCATCGGGTTTCGGCTTTCTTCGCGGTCGCGCCGGTTTCGAAATCGGCCAGTCGCTGATCGGCTATTCAAGCGACTCGACTTATGCGCGTGCCCTTTTCGTCGGCATTCTGAATACCTTGCTGGTGGCGGTGACGGGTATCATCACCGCCACCATCATCGGTTTCATTGTCGGGATCGGCCGGCTGTCGCGGAACTGGCTGATTGCCAAGCTCTGCACGGTCTATGTCGAAATCTTCCGCAATATTCCGCCGCTGCTCGTCATCTTCTTCTGGTATCTCGGCGTTCTCTCTGTCTTGCCGCAACCGCGGGAATCGGTGGGGCTGCCGCTCGGCATGTTCCTCAACAACAGAGGACTAGCCTTCCCGAAGCCGATCTTCGAGACAGGCATGATCGCCGTCGGCATTGCTCTGGTGATTGCGATTGTCGCCACCGTCGTCATGGTGCGCTGGGCCCATAAACGTCAGGCAGCAACCGGTCAGCCGTTCCATACGGTATGGGCGTCGATCGCGCTGATCGTCGGCTTGCCATTGCTGGCCTTCATTGCCTCGGGCTTTCCGCTCAGCTTCGATGTTCCCATCGCCGGAAAGTTCAATCTGACGGGCGGCTCGGTCGTCGGCCCGGAATTCATGTCGCTGTTTCTCGCTCTGTCCTTCTATACCGCCTCCTTCATCGCCGAGATCGTTCGCGGCGGCATTCGCGGCGTTGCAAAGGGACAATCCGAGGCAGCCGGCGCGCTGGGGCTGCATCCGTCGAGCGTGACGAGACTTGTTGTGGTGCCACAGGCGCTGCGCATCATCATCCCGCCGCTGACGAGCCAGTACCTGAACCTGACCAAGAACTCCTCCCTCGCCATCGCGATCGGTTTCTCGGATCTCGTGGCCGTCGGCGGCACAATCCTCAATCAGAGCGGTCAAGCGATCGAAATCGTGTGCATCTGGGGTATCGTCTATCTCAGCTTGAGCATTCTCACGTCGCTGTTCATGAATTGGTTCAACGCCAAGATGGCACTGGTGGAGAGATAAGATGTCGGTTGCCGATAAACCCTTCGTCAGAACGTCCATCCTTGCGGCCGAACCGCCCCCGCCCGGGGAAAGGGGAGCCGTCGCCTGGATACGCCGCAATCTCCTCGCAACCCCGAAAGACGTGATCCTGACGATCCTGGCTGTTGCGCTGATCGCGTGGGCCTTGCCGCAACTCATCAACTGGCTCTTCATCCAGGCTGTATGGTCCGGGCCGGACCGCACATTCTGCGCGACGACGATCCAGGGCGGCATCCAGCCTGACGGCTGGAGTGGTGCATGCTGGGCCTTCGTCAGTGCCAAGTACGATCAGTTTATCTTCGGCCGCTATCCGCTCGACGAGCGCTGGAGGCCGGCGATCGTCGGGATCCTGTTCATTGTGCTGCTGGTTCCGATGCTGATCCCGTCGGCGCCGCGCAAGGGCTTGAACGCCATTCTTCTGTTCGCCGTCCTGCCGGTCCTCGCCTTCTGGCTTCTTCACGGCGGCTTCGGCCTCGAAGTGGTGGAAACTCCGCTCTGGGGCGGGTTGATGGTGACCCTTGTCCTGTCCTTCGTCGGCATTGCCGTCTCCCTGCCCTGCGGCATTCTGCTTGCATTGGGACGCCGCTCGAAGATGCCGGTCATCCGGATGCTTTGCGTTACCTTCATCGAGGTCATCCGAGGCGTTCCGCTGATTACCGTTCTGTTCATGGCAAGTGTCATGCTGCCGCTCTTCCTTCCCACCGGCTGGAACGTGGACAAGCTTCTGCGGGCGCTGATCGGTGTTTCGATCTTCACCTCGGCCTACATGGCTGAAGTGATCCGCGGCGGCCTTCAGGCGATCCCGAAGGGACAGTTCGAGGGCGCCGATTCGCTTGGCCTCGGCTATTGGCAGAAGACGCGGCTGATCATCATGCCGCAGGCCATCAAGCTGGTGATCCCGAGCATCGTGAACACCTTCATCGGAACGTTCAAGGACACGTCGCTGGTTACCATTATCGGCATGTTCGACCTGCTCGGTATCGTCAAGCTGAACTTCTCCGATGCCAACTGGGCAAGCGCCGTCACGCCGATCACCGGTCTGATCTTCGCGGGCTTCATCTTCTGGCTGTTCTGCTTCGGCATGTCGCGTTATTCAGGCTTCATGGAACGCCATCTCGACACCGGCCACAAACGATAAGAACGCTAAAACGATAAGAATGAGGGAAAATAGTCATGGCTGAAGCTCCAGCTAAAAAGCTCACCGTTTCCGCAACGGAAGTGGCGGTCGAGATCATCAACATGAACAAGTGGTACGGGGATTTCCACGTGCTGCGCGACATCAACCTGAAGGTCATGCGCGGCGAGCGCATCGTCATCGCCGGGCCGTCGGGCTCGGGCAAATCGACGATGATCCGCTGCATCAACCGTCTGGAAGAGCATCAGAAGGGCAAGATCATCGTCGACGGCACCGAACTCACCAACGATCTGAAGAAGATCGACGAGGTCAGGCGCGAAGTCGGCATGGTGTTCCAGCACTTCAATCTCTTCCCGCACCTGACGATCCTCGAAAACTGCACGCTGGCGCCGATCTGGGTGCGCAAGATGCCGAAGAAGCAGGCGGAAGAGATCGCCATGCACTTCCTGAAGCGGGTCAAGATCCCGGAACAGGCCAACAAATATCCGGGCCAGCTCTCCGGCGGCCAGCAGCAGCGCGTGGCGATCGCCCGCTCGCTCTGCATGAACCCGAAGATCATGCTGTTCGATGAGCCGACCTCGGCGCTCGATCCGGAAATGATCAAGGAAGTGCTCGACACCATGGTGGGCCTTGCCGAGGAAGGCATGACCATGCTCTGCGTCACCCATGAAATGGGCTTTGCCCGTCAGGTCGCCAACCGCGTCATCTTCATGGACCAGGGTCAGATCGTCGAGCAGAATTCGCCGGCCGAGTTCTTCGACAATCCGCAGCACGAACGCACCAAGTTGTTCCTCAGCCAGATCCTGCACTAAGCTAGGAGCCGAAGCTTTTTAAAGGACCCGCCGCGCCTTCCGGTTCGGCGGGTCTTTTTACGTTCAGCGAGAGGCTGTCGCCTGCAACAGTCTGCAGAGACCGACAAGACCGGAATCGGAACCGCCGGAAGCAGAGCCGCTTGAGGCGGAGATATCGGCGCAACGGACAAGCATCTTGCGTTGCTCGTTGACGGGCCTCGCCCGGAAGGCCTCCAGAGTGCGGACCTGCGACGGGCTGAGACCGCCGCCAGGCACGGATCCGTCACCGCCACTTGCCGCGCCAGCCCCGTCCACCCCGCCTACCCTACCGATGGCGAGATTGGCATCGACGCCGCTACCGCCTCCGATCGAGGCCGTGGCGTTGGCATCGGCCCCATCTGAACCGCCGGCACGTGCGTTGAGATCGGCATTGACGCCGCGTCCGCCGCCGATCCTGGCATTTGCGCTTGCGTCGAGACCGTTGCCGACGCCGGCGTTGACATCGGCATCGATGCCCTGGCCGCCGCCGGCATTGGCGGTCGCATCGGCATTGACGCCGTTCGAGCCGCCGACGGAAGCATTGGCGTCGGCGCTGACGCCGCGCCCGCCGCCAAGCGAAGTCCCGACATCAGCGCTGACAGCATTGCCTGCATTCACCGACACGCCGACATCGATCGCATGCGCATAGCTTGGCGGCATGGCAAGCAATGCGCAGGTGGATGCGAGCACTGCAAAGGACAGTCTATGATGGTTCTCACTCATGGTTTTCCTCCGTTTCCATTCGCCGCACGATCTGTCCGACAGTCGAAAATCGAGGAACGCGCGTACCTTCGATCGTTGGATGCCTGCAACCTGCAGGGCGTCCATGGCAAAGCAACGTGAAGGGTTGGCGAATGTTTCGCCACACGGCACGGCAAGTCGGTCCGGCGGCCGGCAATGATGTTACATGCTTATCGAAATACGAATTGTCCGACCGACTGTGCCGAAAACGATCATGTCTGGTGGCGATTGGAGAGCCGACGAAGTCATTTCCTTCGCAATCGCGCCAGCAATCTTCAGGCAGTTGCAGAACCTGCAAGCAAAGCGCCGTTCTCGATGCGATTGACGGCGGGATCCATTTGCAGTTGCCGATCGGCTGCCCCTGCCCCGGATTTGGCTTTTCCATCGTCGATTGAGACCGCTAAAAATAACTCCCCTTCCGCCTGGATATATCGGGCGGGAATTCCATGTTTCAGCATGTTCTCATCTAATGGAACTGGAGGTTTAGAATGGGCATTTTCGACAAGATCAAACATGCAATCTTCGGAGAGGCGAAAGCAGCCGAACCCGTCGCTGTCAGCCCGCAAAAGACAGAGCCGGCGCAAGCGCCTGCCTCACCGTCGGCGGCGCCCAGTCCGACGCCTGCGGCCGCTCCCGCTCAGAGCAAGCCCGCCACGGCCACAGTCGATATCGTGCCCCTCCTTGACGCAGCGGTGAAGAAAAGCGGCCAGAAACTCGATTGGCGTCGCTCGATCGTGGACCTGATGAAAGCCGTCGGGATGGATGCAAGCCTGACTGAGCGCAAGGAACTCGCCGCTGAACTCGGTTATACCGGCGACACCAACGATTCCGCAAAAATGAATATGTGGCTGCACAAGGCCCTGATGAAGCGGCTTTCGGAAAATGGCGGCAAGGTCCCGGCCGATCTCCTGGATTGAACGCAGCGAATGGCTGCCGCCATGATATGGCGGCGGCTATCCAGCCGCCAGAAAGATCACGGCCGGAGCAGATCGCGAAACAAGGCGTCCCCTTGCCCGCAGGCACTGGAACCAATAACGTTCCGCTCGATACTTCGATAAATCGATCAGGGAGAATTATATCCGATGAGATTGATGGCAGTCGTTGGTCTTACACTTAGTTTGGGCTGTATTTCGGCCGCAGAATCTCCTTCAAACTATCAATCCTACAGCGGCATCCGGGTCGATACCGACCCGGTTCTTCTGGCTCGATACGAAAAAGCTCTCCAGCGGTGCGTGCCGGAGGCAGGGTCATGGCGACGCGGCTCGCCGGATCCACGAAGCCTAGATTACAACGCGGCGCTCAGAAATTGCCTCTACAGGTGCAGCTTTGTCGACAGAGGCGTCTACGCCTACCCCATCCCTCAGGTCTACTTCGATCATTTCCTGGATCGCTAAGAAGAGCTAATCAGTTCCAATCTGCCGCAGCGTCTCACGCATGAAACACAAACCCCGCCAATTTGGCGGGGCTGTATAACACGGCTGGCAGATGTCAGCGTTTGGCGCCGCCTGGCGGCCGGCCCTTGCCCGTCTGGCGATTGCCGCTCCCGGACGCGGTCTTGGCATCGTTGCCCTGACCGAAGTTGGTGCCGCCGAGATGACCGCCGCCACTGGTGTTGGCGACCTGGCGCTGCGCTTTGCGCAACAGCGCCTCTGCATTGGTCTTGCTCATGACATTCTCCTCAATGGCCGGAAAACCCAGCCGAAATGCTGTCGCCTGCATCCGCGGTCAAAGACCAGCGGCATGTCAGGCAGCGACGATGTTGCCGGCGGAGCTTTTGCCGGAACGGCTATCCTGGATGACGTCGAAGCCAACCTTCTGCCCCTTATCAAGGGACGCCATGCCAGCCTGCTCGACGGCTGAAATATGGACGAAGATATCGGTCGAGCCGTTGTCCGGCTGAATGAAGCCGAAGCCCCGCGTCGGATCAAAGAATTTAACCGTGCCTGTGTTCATGACGGTCTCCTCTCAAGCGCATAAACAATCGCCCTCCGGCGACTGCCGGACGGCGTAGAAATCGATTTTGAAAGGAAAGATCAGCTGGGCCGCCTGAGGCGCGAACCAAAGCTCGACAAGCAATTTCGATGGAAGAATCGATAGGCCGGCAATGTGTTTAAAACAAGTTTCTGGTGACGGTGTTGGGCGTTACAACCCGGATAACACATATAGCGGCTTCTCTTGGCCAAGACGTCAGCAGCGATCACCACGCGCCAACGAGCGCATTGCCCGAAAGTGGAACCTTTTTCAGCTTTCCGTTTTGATCGGCAACCGATATCGACGTCAGCAATTGCTTCGGCGACTTTCGAAACCAGTTCGCGGCGATCGTCGCCATATCACCGATCATCGCGTGTTTGTGCCAGGCTGCGAAACGCCGGGCAGTCGCCTCGGGTTCGGCTTGATAAAAGAAATCACCGGATTGGCCGAGATTGTTGATCGACGAGGCCATTGATGAGAGCGGACGTTGAAACATTTTCGGAGGCACCGAAAGCTCTCGGGCAGTCTCGGAAAATGCCGGAGCCATGAAATCGATAACCCAACCATCCGCCTCCACCCAGCAATGGAAATTTTCCCCAGCGCCAGTCACATAGCCGTCTTCGCGATAGTCTGCGAACAGTATAAGCGTGCCCCCGAGATTGTAAGCAGCAAGCCCGCCCTTAGGCGTGGCCTTGATTTTGTAGTGTTGTTCGAGGATGAAAGCCCCGAAGGTGCTGAAGTACATACAGGCTGTGGCAGGGTCGGCATTTTCGTTGATGAGCAGGCTATTGATAATGCGGTAAATCCGATGGTAGTCGCTCTGCTTGATCAACATGGTCGTTCACCCACAAACTCTAAAGTTTCGCGCAATCACTAGGCGACGACGCCCGCGATGTAAACGACGCGAGCCGATGTCCGTGCCGATTGGCCGGGTGGCAAGCGTGATCAGAAATCCGGCCGAGCCAGGTTGGAAGCGTTGATGTAAAACCATCAAGTCTCTCGGGAGCCCCGCTTGCCGTGGGCTATTCTGCGACCCGCAAAAACGGTGGGAGATATGGCGCCCGCTGCAGGAATGCAAAATTCTGAAATTATGCTGTAATTTCAATGAAAATTGTTTGATCTGAGGGGCGCCGCGTAAGTATTGATTACCTTATGGAATTTTATAAGCTGCCCCTCATTTCCGAGAGCGGATTGAGGACGCTCCAAAGGACATCCAGCATGAGGAGCATCCGATGATCCACGAATTGCGCATCTACACATGTGTGCCGGAGAGGCTGCCGGCACTGCAACAGCGTTTCGAGACCGCAACGCTGGCGATCTGGGAACGTCTCGGCATCCGCTCACTCGGCTTCTGGACGACGATGATCGGTTCTTCCAGCAACGATCTGACCTACCTGCTCGAATGGCGGTCGCTGGCGGAGCGCGAGCAGAAATGGGCCGAGTTCATCGCCGATCGGGAGTGGCGGGAAGCGAAGGCGAAGAGCGAGGCGGATGGGCCGATCGTGGCCAACATCGTCAGTTCGCTGCTGCAGCCGACACGCTTTTACCGCGGCTTCTCCAAACCGTCGGAATAACGGCCACGTGGTCCCTCCGCGCCTTGATGCTGGCGACCACAACGAATGACGGCTGGGTGGCGGGCTCAGCGGCGGACGCGGTAGCGGATGTGCGTGGCCTCGGGTGTATCGATCACCCGAACGATCTCCAACTCGACGCGCGATGGTAAGACTTCGAACATTCGGCGGCCACCTCCGAACAAGACTGGAACCTGGTGTATTTGCAGTTCGTCGAGCACGCCAGCTTCCAGCGCCCGTTGCGCCGTATACGCGCCAAGCATCAACACGTCCCGGTCCCCGGCGGCGGCCTTCGCCTGCGCCATTGCGCTCGCGATCCCGTCGCTCACGTATTTGACCAATGGATAATTCGCGACGGATGGCCAGGGCGGCCTGTGACTGGGTACGAAGATCGCGACACCGTGATTGTCACCGCCCCAGTGATCGACCTGCTCCACGGTTCGCCGACCCGCCAGAATCGCACCTGGCGCGTTCCATTCGTCCCACAATTGTCCGACCGGTCCGGTCGGTCGGGAAAAATCCCCGTACCACTCGTGCAACCGCATAAAGTCGTCGCCGCCGGGATTGCCCACTTCATCGTTAGGCCCCGCGATATACCCGTCCAGTGACATGGACATGAAGAGCACTGATTTGGACACTTTTATCTCCTATGGTCTCTTTCCAAACTGGGGCGATGGGATTTCGCTCCGCGGGTGGGCTATTGATGCAAAAGCTCATTCAGGCAAGCCGAGTGCGCGCGCGGACTGTCTTGATGTTCCCAAGGACGCTCGAGCGACACTGACGCCGACATCCCGAATACGGATTTTGGGTCATCGAAATTCATGCCGACCCATCCACGTCGCCGTCTTCATCGAGGTTGTGCACCGGGAGATAGGGGTGTTCTTCTCCATCCACTGGACTATGAATCTGATCGTGTCATTGCGCGTCTACGCTGTGGACGCGGGTATCGTGAAAAACAATCCCGTCCGAGATGTGAAAATGCCAAGGGCGAAGACTGAAGGCTTCAAGCCTTGGGAAGCGGCCGACGTCGAAAAGTTCTATGCCACGCACCCGGAAGGCTCGCAGGAGCGACTCGCCATGGACATGCTGCCTTTCACTGGCCTGCGCCGCTCGGACATCTTCCAGATCGGCCCGCAGCACGTCAAAGATAACATCATCGAGTACCGCGCAGGCAAGAATGACGAGTGGGTTCATATTCCTGTTCACCCAGATCTTAGAGCCATTCTCGATGCGGTGAAGAAAGAGCATCTGGCTTATCTGGTGACGCCGGTTCATGGCCGGCCATTTAAGAGCGCGGCCGCGTTCGGGAATTGGTTCGGTCAAATGTGCGCTGAGACGGGCGTGGATGGCCGGGCGCACGACCTAAGGAAAACGCTCGCCCAGCTCCTGGTCGAAAGCGGCAACAGCAACAGCAAACTCAAGGCCCGTTTTGGCTGGAGAAGCGTTTCTATGGTCAACCATTACACGCGGAAGGCCGACAAGCGGAAGCTCGCTATTTCGAGCGCTGCGAAACTGAACGAGAACAGCCTAACCCCTCAAACCAAATCCATTGAGGGGTTAACACCTGAAAACAAAGCAAAAACAAATACTTGAAAATTGATGGCGACCCCTGCAGGAATCGAACCTGCGACAACCTGCTTAGAAGGCAGGTGCTCTATCCAGCTGAGCTAAGGGGCCGTCCGGCGGTCGCGTTCAAGGCGCGCGACCGAATGCGGCATATTTGGACGAGAAATCTCAATGCGTCCAGGGCTGCGTGCGGGTATAGCGGAAATTGTCGGGATAGGCGACCACCTGGCGGGCCGCATCCTTCGGCGCAATGACGCGATATTCGATGCCATTGCGCTGGGCATAGGCCTCGGCGAGTTCCTGCGTTTCGAAGGTCAGCTTCACCTGCTGGCGCATGTCGCCCGAGGAGGTGTAGCCCATGATCGGATCGATCTTGCGCGGCGACTCCTGATCGAACTCAAGCACCCAGAGATGGGTCTTGGCCTTGCCGGACTGCATGGCGGTCTTGGCTGGACGATAGATCTTGGCAGACATGACTGCGGCGTCTCCGACTATGCGGGCAGCGCCCGCCTTTCATGGTCTCAATCCCCGTTGCCGGGGCTTTTGCTTCATCGCTAGAGATAGCGCGAAGAGATGAATTTTGCTTATCCGCGAATCCTTGGCTTTTCAAGAAAAAAGGCGGTGCGCGACGATGCTGGCGGCTCCATCCCATGACAAGCCGAGGCATTGGGGAAACAAGGTTATCGGCGAGCGAAGCGGCTTTGGGTCTTCTTCCCACCTGTCGATCCAGCCCTCTCTTCATGGCCGAGGGACCTCAGGCCGAATTGCGCAATGTTACCGATCGTCGCATGTTGTGATTACAAGCTGATTGCCGCAGCCGGTCCCTAGCACTATCTACGGCTCCATCGGTTTCAGTGGATTTGCACTCATGATGAAACGTTCGCCAGAGTTCAATGCCATTGCGTTAGGAGCTGGTATCACGGCTTTCTTCTACGTCGTCATCAGCTACGCCCAATATCTCGGCCTGATCGCCCACGGCTGAGGCAGGCTTGTCCTGACGTTCAATGCGCCCGGCACGGCAGACGTGCGACCCATCAAGATTTTTCTATAGCATCCACAGGGCAGGCGAGGAATCTTCGACCAGCGCTGGATTTATGGGTTGCGACGGCGAAGTGAACCGTGTATCTCCCCTGCCATTCACGGCACGGAGTGTAGCGCAGTCTGGTAGCGCATCTGGTTTGGGACCAGAGGGTCGGGAGTTCGAATCTCTCCACTCCGACCATTCAATATCCTGACATTCCTGAATTCCCTCGCAACGCGCGTGCCGCGTCACTTCGTCTTGCTTGTCGTCGTGGCGCTGACGATCCTGTCGCCGGACTTGATTCCAAGCTCGGCGACGACGCCGGCATTGAGTTCGACGACGTATTTCACCTCGCCCATCGAATCGATGATATCGCGCGAATAGGGCTTTGCGTTTTCCTTGATGTGGCGGATCGTGCCGGTGTCGTCGGCAAAGAGCATGTCGAGCGGCAGAATGGTGTTTTCCATCCACATGGTGACGCGCCGCGGCTCGTCGAAATCGAAGATCATGCCGGCATCATCGGCCATCGTCTTGCGAAACATCAGCCCGCGGGCGCGCTGATCGGGGGTCGAGGCGATCTCTACGGTGAAATGCAGCACCTTGCCCGCGGCGGTCTGGATGAGCAGCGGCTCCTTGTCGAACCGCATCTGCTCCTCGGCCAAGGCCGGCAGCGCAGCCATGAAAAAAAGCGCCAGGATGGCGCTTCGGATGGCATGAAACAGGGACAGGCCGCGCATGTCAGTGCGACCGGCTTGCCGGGCTCGGAACATCAGGATGGATCTCTGCGGCCATCAGGCCCTTTTCGCCGTCGCCGAAGCGGACAAGCACCACCTGGCCGGGACGCAGTTCCGTCAGGCCGAAGCGACGGAGCGTCTCCATATGCACGAAGATATCTTCCGTGCCCTCGCCGCGCGTCAGGAAGCCGAAGCCCTTGGTGCGGTTGAACCATTTGACCAGCGCACGCTCGAGCCCGCTCGTAGCGGTGACCTGCACATGGGTGCGCACAGGCGGCAGCTGCGACGGATGAACCGCGGTCGACTGGTCCATAGAGAGGATCTTGAAAGCCTGGTAGCCGCGCTCGCGGCGCTGGATGAGGGCGACGATGCGCGTTCCCTCGAGGATGGTCTGGTAACCGTCGCGGCGCAAACAGGTCACGTGCAGGAGAACATCCTGCATGCCGTTGTCGGGTACGATAAAGCCGAAACCCTTGGCGACGTCGAACCACTTGACGACGCCGGTGATTTCAACAAGATCGACCGCCTCTCCTGATAGCTCGTCGAGATCGGAGTATTCGTTCGATGAAATCCTGTCAGCCATTGTCGCCAGCCCCTCGAATACGCGTCACACTGTTACGGTTAACTGATTCTTGAAATCAAGATTAACATCTTGGTAACGGATAAGCGCAAGTCCTAGTTTTCGGTTATTCCCAGCTGCACATTTTATAAAGTTGACTTGCCCGAAGCTGACCTCGGCTTGCTGAAAAAAGCCAGCCCCAATAAAGGAGTAGATAGAATGCGTTATCTCCACACAATGGTACGGGTGAAAGACCTGGATGCCTCGCTCGCCTTTTACACCACGCTGTTCGGGCTGGAGGAGATTCGCCGCCACGAAAACGAAAAGGGCCGCTTCACCCTGGTTTTCCTGGCCGCTCGCGACGATCTCGACCGTGCACGCAACGAAAAAGCTCCCTGCCTCGAACTGACTTACAACTGGGATACAGAGGATTATAGCGGAGGACGCAATTTCGGCCACCTCGCTTATGAGGTCGACGATATTTATGCGATCTGCCAGAAGTTGATGGACAATGGCATCACCATCAACCGGCCGCCGCGCGATGGGAACATGGCCTTCGTGCGCTCGCCCGACGGCATCTCGATCGAAATCCTGCAGAAAGGCAGCCCGCTTCCGCCCGCCGAACCCTGGGCCTCGATGGGCAATACCGGCGCCTGGTAAGGGTTTTTCGCCGCAAGGCTTTTGCGAAACTTGCGGCTTTTGCGATTTCGGGTCCGGCCGGCGCCTTGCCGCTTGCCGCGATCCGGCCCCGCAGGCAATCTCCCGATGACTCGAAGCGGAAGGCGGCGTTTATGCCCATTTTCCGCATCAACTGGAGACTGCTCGCTTGCGTAACATGCAGATGCGGATACCCGTGACGGGCGCTTTGCTGATCGCCACCTCGGTGCTGGCGCTGTCCGGCTGCGCGTCGGACAAGAAGGCGCTCGATTCCGCCGCAGTTGCTCCGGCAGCGTCGGCCACAGTCCCTCAGCTTGCCACGGTAGCGCCCGCAGGCTCTGTCCCTCGTTCGGGCTACACGGACCCTCGACTCGTCAACGTCTCCGGCGCCCAGGCCGCGCCTCAGCTCGTCGCGCAGGATCCGAATGCCGCCGTCCCGCCGGCCGATCCGGCGAGCACAGCACCTGCCAATATCGGCGGGCTCGTCCTGCAGTCGACCCGGATCAACGCGCAGGCGATGAGCATTTTTTCCGATCATCAGCCGGCGCCGCAAAACAACAGCACGTCAACCGTCATCCAGCCGCAGGCCTATGCGCCGGTGCAAGGGGCGGCACCCGCGCGAAGCAGCGTCTACAGCCAGCCATACGTGCCGCAGCCGCCGGCGGAGCCGGTGCTGCCGCAGCAATCCTCACAGAACAACAGCACCCAGCTTGCGCCGGTTCAAACAGCGTCGCTCGCCACGGGCAGCATTCCGACCTCGACGATGAATGCGCTCTACAGCGCGCCGAAGCAGAACCTGCTCGGCAGTCTTTCCGGGTTGCTGCAAAAGGCCGCCCTGCCCGGCATGACGCGTATCGCGCCGAATGGCCTGCATGTGCAGAACGACAAGGTCGAGGTCGGCTGCTTCAAGCCCGACCTGCTGAAAGTGATCAAGACGGTCGAAAACCATTTCGGCCGGCCGGTTATCGTCACGTCAGGCTACCGCGACGAAGAGCACAACCGCCTGGTCGGTGGCGCCGACGAATCGATGCACAAGAGCTGCGAGGCGGCCGACATCCAGATCGACGGCGTAACGAAATGGGATATCGCCGCCTATATCCGTTCGCTCCCGAACCGCGGCGGCGTCGGCACCTATTGCCATACGGATTCGGTCCATCTCGACACCGGCAAAACCCGTGACTGGAACTGGGGCTGCGGCGGCAAACGCGCGCCGATAACGACCGCAAGAGCGATCTGACGGCCGCGCGATTTGCGCATTACGTTACGGCAGCACCGCCTCGTCTCGTTAAAGAAACGGCCAACAGCCTATTGATTCAGCTTCAATAATCGGCTTTTCGAACGCCCTCGGATTTCTTGTCATTTTTTTGAAAGAAAAACCGCAATTCCGCTTGCGGGATTCAAAACGCCTGACTATAAGGGCGCCACCACGAAGGAAGCGCCCTTCGTCTATCGGTTAGGACACCAGATTTTCATTCTGGGAAGAGGGGTTCGACTCCCCTAGGGCGTGCCACTTTCTCTCCATATCGAAGCGACCGCACCCGCTTGCATAAGCCGGCGCGCATTCCTATTTCAGTAAAGTTGCCTGCGCCCTTCGTCTATCGGTTAGGACGACAGATTCTCATTCTGTAAAGAGGGGTTCGACTCCCCTAGGGCGTACCACCGGGTTTGCGCAAACGCGTCTAAATCAGCCCGCCGGCCCCTCTTTCCCGTCTCCGTCGCCTGACGATACAAGGTTTTTCCACAGCCGAAAAAAATCGGCGAAAACGATGATTTTTTCACGCCTTGGCGCTTGCGGCCTTCGAAGGTGCTGACTATAAGGGCGCCACCACGAAGGAAGCGCCCTTCGTCTATCGGTTAGGACACCAGATTTTCATTCTGGGAAGAGGGGTTCGACTCCCCTAGGGCGTGCCACTTTTCTCTCAGACATTCAGCCGGTTATTCGGGCCAGATCAGCGGCTTTATCTGCCGCTCGTCCCTCCCCTTGCGCAAGCCTCGCGTGGCATTCGCGCTCGCTCATTCGGAGCGCCGATCAACCGCTCTCTGGTCTAGCGAAATTCCTGCCAACAGTGTGGCGCAAGCTTCACGTCCAATAGTCAGGCACCAAACCAGCCCGAATGCCGTTTCGTGAATCATGGAGACGGCGGCCATGCACGAAGGACGATGCCTTGACGATCAATCAGCCCATTTCCGCTCTGCCGGCCGGTCTTCCTGATCTGGCGCTTCTCACGGAAAAAGCGGCCGGCACGGGATCGGTCATCGTCTATCAGCCCTATCTCGATCCTTCGCAGCGCAGCCAACTCGACGCGGCTGCCGTGCCGCTCGACATCTCGTTCAATACGCAGGCGACAACCCGCGAATATGAGCTCTTCCACATCCTGCATCAGCATCACGAGGCGATCGGCCTCGGTGACGACGTGTTCTGGGGGCTGCTCTCGAGCAAATTCGAGATGAAATCGGTGACCAGCTTCCCGTCCTTTGTCACCGAGGCGGAAAAAGCCAGGGCCGAAGGTGCGGACGCCTATCTTTACAATCCGCTGATCGGCCACGCGGCGATTTACAGCAACGTTTGGGAACATTCGCTGCTTGGCGGCCATCCCGGCATGGAGCCGATCTTCCTGCATATCCAGGAACTCGGCTATCCGATTGCGCCGCCGCAGGACAAGACTGCCTTCATGTTCTGCAACTATTTCTGCGGCAACCGGAAATTCTGGTCCGGCTATTTCGCCTTTTGCGAACGCATTCTCGAATCGCTCGAAAATCAAGCGCGCGTCGGCACGCCGGCGGGCACCGCCTATGCCGGTGAGGCTCACTATTCACGCGATGCCAACGCCAAGATGCGCCCCTTCGTGATCGAACGTCTGCTCGGGCTTTATGTCCAGCAGGCTGCCGCCGCCGGATTGAAGATCGCCGCCTTCGTACCGACCGTTGCCGATTTCGAATGGAAGTTCGGTGTCCGCCTCGGCCGTATGCTGCATGGTCTTTTCACCACCAAGGAAGCCTTTCTGCGCAGCCGTGACCAGGCTCTCCTGACCTCGTGGCAGGAAGGCCGCCAGCCGCTCATCAAGCAGCCGCATCTGATCTGGGGGACTGATGATCCGCCCGCCTGGATGCCGCGCGGCCAATTCATCGGCGGCCGCGAATTGATGCGCGCCTATGCTTCGCAGGCTTCAGGCGCCTCTGCGGCGCCGCAACAGCCGGTACGGACCGAAAGGCCCGCTATGCCAGCCGCTCCGAAGATCGAGCAGCCGCTCCGCAACCCGTTGCAGCCCTTTGCCGGCGGATGGCAGGCGCACAAGGACCGTCATTGCATCTGGATCGTGACGCCGGCCAACTACAGTCACAGCCACGCCTTCGACGAAGTCGCGCTCGGCCTGCAGGGCGCCTTCGAGGAACTCGGCGGCTCGGCACCGATCGTCCGCGACATGAATGCGTTCGCCGGCCGCGCGCCGATCATCTACGGCGGCAATCTTCTCCCCGCCGAGATCGTCGGCCATCTGCCGCAGGACAGCGTCGTCATCAATCTCGAGCAGGTGTCGGAAGAAAGCATCTGGATCAATTCGCGCTACACCTCGATCCTGAAGTCGCTTCCGGTTCTCGACTACAGCCCGCGCAACCGGGAAAATCTCGCCGCCAAGGGCATTGATCATGCCGGCGTGCTCGAGGTCGGCTATAGCCGCTGCCTCAGCCAGATACAGCACGCCCCCGTCAAAGATATCGACGTGCTCTTCTACGGCTCGATGAACGAACGCCGCCACCATATCCTGAAGACACTGGAGCAAGGCGGACTCAAGGTCGCGCACCTCTTCAACATCTATGGTGCGGAACGCGACGCGGCGATTGCCCGTTCCAAGATCGTCATCAACATCCATCATTATACGAGCGGCGTCTTCGAGATCGTGCGCATTTCCTATCTGCTCGCCAATCGCGTCTGCGTGCTGACCGAAGGCGATATCCGCGACCCGGATCTCCAGCCCTTCAGCGGCGGCCTGGCGGTCGAGCCCTATGACAAGATGATCGAGCGCTGCCATAAGCTGATCGCAGATGCCGCCGAGCGCGATTCCATCGCCGCGAAGGGCTTTGCGGCCATGAAGAGCCGGTCGCAAGCGGAGATGCTGATGAGTGTCATGACCGCCGGCAGCTGATGAAATTCGCAGAAGATTACCGCGCCGGAGCCGCGTCGCAGACGCGCAGCTGGATGCGGCGTGAACCCTGGTAATGCTCGGCCCCGAGCGAACCCGCGACATGCAGGCTGGCGCCGCGTGAATTGATGAGAAGATTGCCGAGTGCCGTATCGGCGGCGCGGAAGGCGATGCCGTCGAGCCGCGATCCGTCCATTGCCTCCAGCGTCACCTTCACATGTTTCTCGCCGACGAGGCGGGCATCGCGCACGCGATGTGCCGGCACGGCAAAGAGCGGCTGGGCGTGACCGGAGCCATAGGGGCCGGCGGCCTCCAGGCGGTCGATGAGTTCGAGAGTGGCGCCGCTTGCGCCGATCGCGCCGTCGATCTTCAGCGTCTCGTTGGCGACGAGGCTGGCCACCGTCCTTTCGGCCTTCTCCGTGAAGAAGCTTCTCAGCCTGCCGAGATTGGCGCGCTCGACCGTCAGTCCGGCGGCCATGGCGTGGCCGCCGCCCTTGACGAGAATCCCCTCGTCGACCGCAGATCGCACCACCCTGCCCATGTCGAAGCCGTTGATCGAGCGGCCCGAGCCGGTGCCGCGGCCGGAGGGATCGAAGGCGATGGCGAAGGCCGGCCGTTTGAATTTCTCCTTCAGCCGCGCCGCGATCAGCCCGACGATGCCGGGATGCCATTTCTCATGGGCAGTGACGATGACGGAGGCCCCCTCGCCGTCGCCATATTCGGCGAGCGCCTCGGCTTCCGCCTCCTGCAGCATGATGGCCTCCATCGCCTGGCGTTCGCGGTTGAGCTCGTCGAGGCGCTGCGCGATCATTTCTGCCTCACCGGCGTCGTCGAGCGTCAGCAGGCGGCTTCCGAGCGCCGCATCGCCGATCCGCCCACCGGCATTGATGCGCGGTCCGATCAGGAAGCCGAAATGATAGGGTGTCACCGGACCTGCGAGCCCCGCCTTGCGGAAGAGTGCCGCAAGCCCGGCATTGCTCTGGTGGCGGGCGGCGACCAGCCCCTTCACCACATAGGCGCGGTTAAGGCCCTTCAGCGGCACGACATCGCAAACCGTCGCCAGCGCCACGATATCCAGCCATTGCAGCAGATCGATCGCCAGGATGCGCTTGTTGCCGGCCGCACGCAACAGCCTCAGCGTTGCGACCAGCACCATGAAAACCACGCCGGCTGCGCAAAGATGCCCCTGCCCCGAGAGATCGTCCTCGCGGTTCGGGTTGACCAATGCATGGCAGCGCGGCAGCTCATGTGTCACCTGGTGGTGATCGATGACGACGACATCGACATTGCGCGCGGCAGCGGCTGAAAGCGCCTCGTGACTGGTGGAGCCGCAATCGACGGTGACGATCAGCTGGGCGCCATTGTCGATCAACTGGTTGATCGCCGCCGGATTGGGGCCGTAACCTTCGAAGACGCGGTCGGGAATATAGATGTTCACCTTGACGCCGAAATGGCTGAGAAAGCGATACATCAGCGCCGAGGACGCCGCGCCATCGACATCATAGTCGCCGAAGATCGCGACGTTCTCGCCGCGCTCGATGGCGCTCACGAGGCGGACTGCGGCCTTTTCGCAATCGGTCAATGTGTGAGGATCGGGCATCAGGCTGCGGATCGTCGGATCGAGGAATTCGATCGCCTCGTCCACCGTGACGCCGCGTCCGGCCAGCACGCGGGCGATCAGATCCGGGAGTCCGTGAATCTGCGACATGGCCAGCGCGCGGTTCTGCCCGGCCTGGTCGAGCCGCGCGACCCAGCGATTGTCGAGCGCGGATTTCTCCACGCCGAGAAACGCGCGCTGTACCGGATCGACGGGATCTGCCATGCCATACTCCGCTGACTTCATCTGCTCTTTCTACAGGAGCAGCGGAGATAACATAGAGGTGGATTTACAGACACGGATATTTACCAAAGCATGTCGCGCAAAAGTGTGCGGCGGTTTTGCGAAAACGACATGCGTGCAAACAAGCCTCTAAAGCGCGAGCGAATCTGAAAGATCGCGACACGCTTTAGAATACCGCCCAGACGATCAGGGCGATGCCGGCCAGTTGCACCAGTATGACCGAAAACAGCGTCAGCAGAATGGCCCAGTTGCGGCCTTCCGTGTGTTCGTCGCCGTCAGCCTCATCAGGGACCTCCTGGCGAATTTCATGGTAGGCCGGCTTGAGAATTTGCTCAAGCATATCAGGATGGTCTGGCGGCGCGTCGCTCGGGCGGCCATACCCCTTACCGGCGTGGCTGTCCTTGCTCATGAAATTCTCCACGCAGACGACTCACCATCTCTGGTTTAGTTATATCAATATTTCGGTATCTGTTAATATAGGCTTCCGTAACGGAAGGTTGAACAAATAATAAAAAAACCGCCCTGCCAGAGACAGGGCGGTTCAACCGTTCCGAAACGGGAAGAAGGGCTCAGCCTTCCTCTTTCGGCCGCTCGATGCGAATGACCTGCGGCTCGCCGAAGAGATAACCTTCCGACTTGATCGAGGCGACCGCCCTGCGCACCGACTCCTCCATCGTCGCGTGGGTGACGAGAATAATCGTCTGGTGATGCGAGGGCGCCAGATGCTGCTTGGAGCGCTGGACGATCGATTCCAGCGAGATGTTGTTTTCGGCCATGCGGGTTGCGACGCTGGCAAAGACGCCGGTGCGGTCAAGCACGGTCAGGCGGATGAAATAGCCGCCCTCATGGCTCTGCATCTGCGCCTTGCGGTAGGGCTCCAGCGTCGTTGCGGGATGGCCGAGCACCGGTACGCGCTGGGCGCCCGGCTGGCTCTTGGCGATATCGGCGATGTCGCCGAGCACCGACGAGGCCGTGGCATTGCCGCCGGCGCCGGGGCCGACCATCAGCAGCTCGCCGAGCACGTCGGATTCGATCGCCACCGCATTGGTGACGCCGTCGACCTGGGCAATGACGGAATCTACAGGCACCATTGTCGGATGGACGCGCTGCTCGATGCCGGTATCGGTGCGCTGGGCAACACCCAGGAGCTTGATGCGATAACCGAGCTCGGCGGCGGCGTGGATATCCTCGATCGAAATGTTGGTGATGCCTTCGAGATAGATATCGTCGGCCGCAATGCGATTGCCGAAGGCGAGCGTCGTCAGGATGGACAGCTTGTGGGCCGTGTCGTTGCCCTCGATATCGAAGGCCGGATCGGCCTCGGCATAACCCAGCCGCTGCGCTTCCTTGAGGCATTCGGCGAAGGAAAGCCCCTCCTTCTCCATCTTGGTCAGGATGTAATTGCAGGTGCCGTTCATGATGCCGTAGATGCGCGAGACGGCATTGCCCGTCAGCGATTCGCGCAGCGCCTTGATGACCGGGATGCCACCGGCGACTGCCGCCTCGAAGTTCAACAGCGCGCCCTTCTCCTCGGCGATCGTCGCAAGCTCGACGCCGTGATAGGCAAGCAGCGCCTTATTGGCTGTCACCACGTGGAGACCACGCTGGAGTGCGGCGCGCACGGAGATGTTGGCAGGTCCTTCGGCGCCGCCCATCAGCTCGACGAAAACATCGATATCGCCCTTTTCGGCAAGGTCTTCCGGCCGGTCGAACCAGGTAACAGCGGAAAGATCGATGCCGCGGTCCCTCGCCTTGTCGCGCGCCGAGACCGCCGTGATGGTGATCGGACGCCCGCAGGTGACGGCAAGCTCGTTGCTCTTCTGCTGAATGATGCGGACAAGTGAGGCGCCAACGGTGCCCAAGCCCGCAATGCCGATTTTGAGGGCATCTGCCATGGATCGATCCTGAATGTCTGTGTGGCGGCAGCCGTAAAACACGGCTGCCGGAGAGTTGGATTAGCGGTGCGCGTTCAGCGAGATGACGTTATGCATCGTCTCGTCTGCCGTCGACATGAACTTCTTGATGTTGCGCGCAGCCTGGCGGATGCGGTGTTCGTTCTCGACGAGTGCCAGACGGACATAGTCGTCGCCCATTTCGCCGAAGCCGATGCCAGGGGCAACGGCGACGTCGGCCTTCTCGACCAGCAGCTTGGAGAACTCCAGCGAACCGAGATGACGGAACTTTTCCGGGATCTTCGCCCAGGCGAACATGGTGGCAGCCGGCGGCGGCACGTCGAAGCCGGCCTTGCCGAAGCTTTCGACCATGACGTCGCGGCGACGTTTATAGACGTTGCGGACTTCCGCAATGTCGGAGCCGTCGCCGTTCAGCGCATGCGTCGCCGCCACCTGGATCGGCGTGAAGGCGCCGTAGTCGAGGTAGGACTTGACGCGGGTCAGCGCCGCGATCAGCCGCTCGTTGCCGACGGCAAAGCCCATGCGCCAGCCGGGCATGGAGAAGGTCTTCGACATCGAGGTGAACTCGACCGTGACGTCGATCGCACCCGGTACTTCGAGAACCGACGGCGGCGGGGCGCCGTCGAAGTAGATCTCGGAATAGGCGAGGTCGGAAAGCACGATGATGTCGTGTTTCTTGGCGAAGGCGACGACGTCCTTGTAGAAATCGAGCGTCGCGACAAAGGCTGTCGGGTTCGAGGGGTAGTTGAGAATCAGCGCCAAGGGCTTCGGGATCGAATGCCGGACCGCGCGTTCGAGCGGCTCGAAGAAGCTCGCATCCGGCTCCACCGACATGGAGCGAATCACGCCGCCTGCCATCAGAAAGCCGAAGGCGTGGATCGGATAGGTGGGGTTCGGGCAGAGGATCACGTCGCCAGGCGCGGTGATCGCCTGCGCCATGTTGGCGAAGCCTTCCTTGGAGCCCAAGGTGGCGACCACCTGCGTATCCGGGTTGAGCTTGACGCCGAAACGGCGGGCGTAATAGGCAGCCTGGGCGCGGCGCAGCCCCGGAATGCCCTTGGAAGACGAATAACGGTGCGTGCGCGGATCCTGGACGACCTCGCACAGCTTGTCGACGATCGACTGGGGAGTGGGAAGGTCGGGGTTTCCCATGCCGAGATCGATGATATCGGCGCCGCCCGCTCGCGCGCTTGCTTTCAAACGGTTGACCTGTTCGAAAACATAAGGCGGCAAACGCCGGACTTTGTGAAACTCTTCCATTTCATTCCCCATGGAAAGGCGGCTTTTCGGGCCGCAGTCGAAGTTCGTTCCGTCTCCCGGCGGCTGCGACACGAACTTCAGAATCGCAACGCCGTATTCATCAGACCCAAGCCACGCGGCAAATCTTTGACGGAAAGGCCGCGTAACGCGCTTTATCGGGAAAATTATGTCTTCCGATCCATCCGGAAGGCTTTGCGTCCAAATTGCCTGAAAGGCAAGGTCTATTTGGAGATTTCGGAGAGCGTATCGGTGCCGTGCTCGGCGGCCAGGCGCCGCATTTCGGCGACCTTGGCCTGATAATCGGCTTCCGAGAGGGTGCCGGCCTTGCGCTGGGCGGCAAGTGCGGTCAGCTGATGCTGCAGGTTGGCCGCCTGCTCGTCGCTCATCTGGACGTTGGCGGCCGTCAGCGGAGCGCCGAAATTCGGATAGCCGTCCGGCGACTTCGCAAGGCCGCCTTCGACCGCCTCGCCCTTGGTCGCCGGCATGACGACGGCGGTCGGCGCCGCTCGCTTGGCGGCGGCGGCGGCCTTCTGTTCCGCCGTCAGATTGCATCCGGCAAGGGCCATCGCCGCCGCGGCGCAGATCAGTGCGGTGCGGTTGAAGGTTGCGATGCGCAAAATGCCGTTCTTCGTCATGCCTCAAAAATCCAGTTCTGACTGCTTCGACTGTTAAATTTGTCGCAGCCACAAAGCAATAGCATGAGCCGACGCGCGTGGAACTTGTTTTCTCGTTCAATCACGATGTACAACGATTGGATAAAAAGAGTGCTGCCGCCGGAGGAAATGGTGACCGACAGCAAGAAGGAGAGTGGCGGCAAGGCCGGTATCGACGCGACCGATCTCGATCCCTATCTGCTGAAGGATCCCGAGGCCATGGCGATGAATTTCGCCCGGGCGCTCGAAAATCTCGGACAGGCAGCGTCTGCCTGGCTTGCGCCGCGCGAACGCGGCGAGATCACCGAAAGCGCCATCGATCCGATGAGCGACATGGTCAAGACGCTCTCCAAGGTCACCGAATACTGGATTTCCGATCCGCGCCGGACCTTCGAGGCGCAGACCCAACTGATGTCCTCGTTCTTCGGCATCTGGATGCGCTCGATGCAGCGCATGCAAGGCGCGAGCGGCCTGCAGGGCGGCCCCACGCCGCCGGAGCCGGATACCCGCAAGGACAAGCGCTTCTCGGACGAGGACTGGCAGAAGAATCCGTTCTTCGATTTTCTCCGCCAGGTCTATTTCGTCACATCAGACTGGGCGGAAAAGCTGGTGTCGGAGACCGACGGCCTCGACGAGCACACCAAGCACAAGGCCGGATTCTATGTGAAGCAGATTGCGGCTGCGCTATCGCCGACCAACTTCGTCGCCACCAATCCGCAGCTCTACCGCGAGACGATCGCGACCAGCGGCGCCAATCTGGTGCGGGGAATGAAAATGCTCGCCGAGGATATCGCCGCCGGACATGGCGATCTTCGCCTTCGCCAGACCGACATGACGAAATTTGCCGTTGGCCGCGACATGGCGCTGACACCAGGCAAGGTGATCGCCCAGAACGACATCTGCCAGATTATCCAATACGAGGCTTCCACCGAAACGGTGCTGAAGCGGCCGCTGCTGATCTGCCCGCCCTGGATCAACAAGTTCTATATTCTCGACCTCAACCCGCAGAAATCCTTCATCAAATGGTGTGTCGACCAGGGTCAGACCGTCTTCGTCATTTCCTGGGTCAATCCGGATGCGCGCCACGCCGACAAGGACTGGGCGGCCTATGCCCGCGAGGGCATCGATTTCGCGCTTGCGACAATCGAGAAGGCGACCGGCGAGAAAGACGTCAACGCCGTCGGCTACTGTGTCGGCGGCACGCTGCTGGCGGCGACACTGGCGCTGCATGCCAAGGAAAAGAACAAGCGCATCAAGACCGCGACCCTCTTCACCACCCAGGTCGATTTCACCCATGCCGGCGACCTCAAGGTCTTCGTCGACGAGGAGCAGCTTACGGCGCTCGAAGAGCATATGCAGGCGGCCGGCTATCTCGACGGCACGAAGATGTCGATGGCCTTCAACATGCTGCGCGCCTCCGAGCTGATCTGGCCCTATTTCGTCAACAACTACCTGAAGGGCCAGGATCCCCTGCCCTTCGACCTCCTGTTCTGGAACGCCGATTCGACCCGCATGGCAGCGGCAAACCATGCCTTCTACCTCCGCAACTGCTATCTCCGGAATGCGCTGACGCGAAACGAGATGATCCTCGACGGCAAGCCGGTGTCGCTGAAGGACGTGAAGATCCCGATCTATAATCTCGCCACCCGCGAGGATCACATCGCGCCTGCCAAGTCCGTCTTCCTCGGCAGCCAGTTCTTCGGCGGCAAAGTGGAGTTCGTCGTCACCGGCTCGGGACACATCGCCGGCGTCGTCAACCCGCCCGACAAGAAGAAGTATCAATATTGGACCGGCGGCCCCGCCAAGGGCGACTACGAGACCTGGCTCGACCAGGCGACCGAGACGCCGGGATCGTGGTGGCCGCATTGGCAGGCCTGGATCGAGACGCATGACGGCAGACGCGTGCCGGCGCGCAAACCCGGCGGCGACGCGTTGAACGCGATCGAGGAAGCGCCGGGAAGTTATGTGATGGAGCGTGCCTGAGAAGGCCCAAAGCATCTCTTTTTGAGACGTCGAGAGAAAGAGCGACGCCGCGTAAATAAATTAGAAACCATAATTCGTCATCCTTGCGAAACAGTCGGATGTCGCAACTGGTCTAAATTCGGCCCATTTGCGCCTTTACCGGCCCCGGCGAAGTTTAGTCAGTCAGTGCCGCCGGCCTGCGTAGCGAGTTTGAAAGACGAGTGTAGTATGGCGTTTGCGGTCGGGACGTTCGATAACGTCACCCCTCTTGGCGGATCTGCTTTCCGTTGGCGCAGATCTCGCGGTTTTCTTTACGGTGTCGTCGGCGCCGGATTTCTGACCTCCACATGGCTGATCGCGACTTTCGCGACGATGCATTCGATGGCCGTGCCCTATTCTCCGTCTGATCGCCTGACACAGGTCGGGACCGCGCCGAAGCTGGCGCCGCCGTCACACCATGAGCGGCTGATTCATGTCGGCAAGGCCGATCGGCTGGCTCCCTTTGACGCGAAACCGAAGATGCCGCTAACGGCGAGCCTCATCCAATCCCATGCCGAAAAGACCGCCGCCGCGGCAACGGCGCTGGCGTCTCTGACAAAGAACAATCGGCTCACCATAGCTGCCGAGCAACCGGTCGTCGCCGCGATTTCCGACAGCGCCAAATTCCGCAAGGATGATGTGATCGCGCGGCCGCCGGTCGAGCTTGCCTCGGTAGAGCCAGAAGAAGGCGATAGCGACCGGATCATTATTCCCTCGAAAGAGGCCATCGCCGCAGCCGAAGTCCCGGCCCTGCTTGCGCTTGCCGATGCCGGACCCCGGCAGATCGCGCCGGCTCCGGTCGAGCCGGCCGTATCTCCCGTCAGAACCGCCTCCATTCCCGCCTCGGAACCCGCACCTGTCGTGGTTGCCGCCGCGGAAGAAGCGCCGCCCTTCGATCTCGTCCTGGCCCCGGATGAAGGTTCCGTGCCGCTGCCGATGGCGCGTCCCGATGGCCTCGTCGGCAAACCGGCGCCGACCGCCAAGGGTTCGCAGCGCGCTGGCGAGCCGGCACTTGCCTACGCCCAGCCGAACTCGCCGATTGAAGATGACGAAGACGATGCCGTGCCGCGTTACGACAAGCCGGTCTTTTCGCCCAAACTGCGCGCAGGCGTGGCGATCTACGACATCGAGAACAGCACCGTCTATCTGCCGAACGGCGAACGGCTGGAAGCCCATTCCGGCCTCGGCAAGATGCGCGACAACCCGCGCTACGTGGACAAGAAGATGCGCGGACCGACACCGCCGCACACCTATGTCCTCACCATGCGCGAAGCCCTTTTCCACGGCGTCGAGGCGCTGCGCCTGACACCGGTCGAGGGTTCGGACGCCATCTTTGACCGCGTCGGCCTGCTGGCTCACACCTACATGCTCGGCAGGAACGGTGATTCCAACGGCTGCGTCTCCTTCAAGGACTACAAGCGCTTCCTCGCCGCCTACAAGCGCGGCGACATCAAGCAGCTTGTGGTGGTGCCGCGGCTAAACAACAAACCGGCTTCGACGCTCGCCTCGCTGTTTTCATCGCGAAGCTAGCCGATAGGAGAGCGAGCAGCCGGCTGCCGGCGCGCTACTTCAACCAGGCTGCGATTCGTTCCACCGCCTCGGCGATCTCGGCTTCCGAGCCCGCATAGGATAGACGCAGGGTTCGATTTCCTTCCAGCGGATCGAAGTCAAGGCCGGGCGTTGCCGCGACGTCGATTTCCGCGAGCATGCGTTTGGCAAAGCCCATGCTGTCATTGGAAAAGCGGGTGACGTCGAGATAGGCATAGAAGGCGCCGTCCATCGGCGAGGCGATCGAAAGGCCGATCTGCGGCAGGCGCCGCATCAGCAGCTCGCGGTTGGCGGCATAGCTCGCCTTATAGAGATCAAGCTCGGCACCGGCGCCGAGAGCGGCGGTGGCGGCGATCTGGGAGAGCTCGGGCGGCGAGATATAAAGGCTCTGCGCCACCCGCTCGATCGGTCGCACCAGCCGTTCCGGCAGCACCATCCAGCCTATCCGCCAGCCGGTCATGCAATAATATTTGGAGAAGGAATTGATGACGATCGCCTCGTCTGTCAGCTCCAGCGCGCTCGCCTCCTCGCCGGCAAAGGTCAGCCCGTGATAGATTTCATCGGAGATGAAGGCGATGGAATGGGCGTCGCAATAATCCGAAAGCGCCTTCAGCCCATCGCGGCCGGTCACCGTGCCGGTCGGGTTGGCGGGGCTTGCAAGCAGCACGCCTTTCAGCGTCAGGCCGCTTTCCTTCTGTGCCACTTCCAGGCTTTGCGGCGTCAGGGTGAAGTGGCTCTCAGCCGTAACCGGCACTTCGAGAACCTTCAGGCCCAGCGCGCCGAGGATATTGCGATAGGCGGGATAACCGGGCCTTGCGATCGCCACCGCATCGCCGGCATCGAAGAGCGACAGGAAGGCGAGATTGAAGCCCGCCGAGGAGCCGGTGGTGATGGCGATGCGCGCGGGATCGATCTCCAGGCCGTGGCGATCCCTGTAGTGCCAGGCAAGTGCGGATTTCAACCGCGCCGTCCCCAACGCATCGGTATAACCGATCCGGCCGTCGGCAAGTGCGGCGCGCGCCGCCTCGAGGGCTGCCTGAGGCGCCGGATGCGAGGGCTGACCGACCGCCATCGAAATCACGGGATGACCGCCTGCGCGCCGTTTCGTCGCCTCCGCCAGGACGTCCATGGCGTGAAAAGGCTCGACTTCGCTGCGTTTCGATATGGAAAACAAGATCGCTTCTCACTCGGCTTCTTCAATGACGGCCCGACAATTGCCGTATTAATCGGCTCATCACAATCCCGCGAGGCCCGCGCGGGGATGAAAAATTCCTGTTTGATCAGAACCGGACGCGCCGTACCTTGACGCGACGCATTCAAGTCCATTAACCCGGCGACGGTCTTCTCGACAAAGAGACGGCCACACCGCCGCTGACGAGGATATCATGGCATTCTTCCCGAAAACCTTCACCGCATTGGCGCTTGCCGCATCGATCGCCCTTCCGTTTCCGGCGGCAGCGCTCGACGACCAGCAGAAGAAGGAGTTCGGCGAATTCATCAAGCAATATCTGATCGAGAATCCCGAGATCATGATCGAAGTCCAGGATGCGCTGCAGAAAAAGCAGGAGGCCCAGCGGCTGGTAAAGGCCAATATGGCGATCGAAGAGAACACCGCCGACATCTTCGATTCGAAGAACGACGTCACGCTCGGCAATCCCAAGGGCGATGTCACCGTCGTCGAATTCTTCGATTATAATTGCAGCTATTGCCGGCACGCGCTTCCCGACATGCAGGCGATGCTGAAGAAGGACAAGAACGTCCGCTTCGTGCTCAAGGAGTTTCCGATCCTCGGACCGGATTCGATCGCCGCCCACAAGGTGGCCGATGCCTTCCGCAAGCTGGCGCCGGAGAAATATGCCGATTTCCATGTCGCCCTTCTCGGCACCGAGGGCCGCGCCTCCGACGAAACAGCGATCGCGGTCGCCGCTTCGCTCGGTGTCAGCGAGGACAAGATCCGCGCCGAAATGGCAAAGAGCCCGAATGACGGTATCGTCCAGGCGACCTACCAGCTCGCCTCCAGCCTCGGCATCAGCGGCACGCCCTCCTATGTGATCGGCAACGAACTGGTGCCGGGCGCCGTCGGGCTCGACGATCTCGAAGCCAAGGTCGAGAACATGCGCAGTTGCGGCAAGACTGCCTGCTGAGCAACCCAGCCGCCGGTCGGCCGCCCATCAAATCGCCAAAATCGAAGCGTTTCAGCCATGTGGACAAATGTGGCGTGATTCCCGCTGGCCAACCCGTAAGGGCTTTCATTCAGCCTTCGCGGAGTCTATAGGTTGCCGTCGTACATTTTACGGAACATTCGATGACGCAAACGATTTTTGTCCTGAACGGCCCCAACCTGAACATGCTGGGTAAACGAGAGCCCGGCATTTATGGCGGCAAGACGCTGAAGGACATCGAAGCCGACTGCAAGGCCGCCGGCCGCGATCTCGGGTTTGATATCGATTTCCGGCAGAGCAACCACGAAGGCACGCTTGTGGACTGGTTCCACGAGGCAGATGAAAAGGCCGCCGGCGTTGCCATCAACGCGGGCGCCTATACGCATACATCGGTCGCGCTGCATGATGCGATCCGCGCCATTTCCATTCCCGTCATCGAGCTCCACATATCCAACGTGCATGCACGGGAAGAATTCCGTCACAAGTCGATGATCGCGCCGGCATGCAAGGGCGTGATCTGCGGCTTCGGGACTCACAGCTACATCCTGGCGCTCCACGCGCTGAAAAACATCACGGCATAAGAAGAAGACAGGGCAACACCATGGCTGAAAAGAAATCGGGTATCGATCAGGCACTGATCCGCGATCTCGCCAATATTCTCAACGATACGGATCTGACAGAGATCGAGGTCGAGCAGGACGACCTGCGCATCCGTGTTTCGCGCGCCGGTACGCCGCAATACGTCCAGGCGCCGATCGCAGCACCCAGCTATGCCGCGCCCGCAGCCGCAGCACCGACAGCAGCCGCTGCTGCGCCGGCCGCAGCGCCTGCCCGTAACCCCGCCAACGTCGTCAATGCTCCGATGGTCGGCACCGTCTACATGGCGCCGGCTCCAGGCGCGCGTCCGTTCATCGAAGTCGGCGCGACCGTCAAGGAAGGCCAGACGCTCATCATCATCGAAGCGATGAAGACGATGAACCAGATCCCCTCGCCGAAGTCCGGCAAGGTGACCGAGATCCTCGTCGATGACGGACATCCCGTCGAATACGGCCAAGCCCTCGTGGTCATCGAATAGGCCGATGCCCATGATTTCGAAAATCCTCATCGCCAATCGCGGGGAAATCGCCCTTCGCGTGCTCCGGGCCTGCAAGGAGCTCGGCATCGCCTGCGTCGTGGTTCATTCCACCGCCGACGCCGATGCCATGCATGTGCGCCTTGCCGACGAAAGCGTCTGCATCGGCCCGCCCTCCTCGCGCGAGAGCTATCTCAACATCCACCAGATCGTCGCCGCCTGCGAGATCACCGGCGCCGATGCCGTGCATCCGGGCTACGGCTTTCTGTCGGAGAATGCCAAGTTCGCCGATATCCTCGATGCCCATGGGATCACCTTCATCGGGCCGACGGCGGACCACATCCGCATCATGGGCGACAAGATCACCGCCAAGACGACGGCGCTCGAACTCGGCATTCCCGTCGTTCCGGGCTCGGACGGCGAAGTGAAGACCGAAGAGGACGCGCTGAAGACGGCCGCCGAAATCGGCTATCCCGTGCTGATCAAGGCCACGGCCGGCGGTGGCGGACGCGGCATGAAGGTCGCCAAGAGCGAGGCCGACCTGATCGAAGCCTGGTCGACGGCGCGCACGGAAGCGGCAGCCGCCTTCGGCAACGATGCCGTCTACATGGAAAAATATCTCGGCAAACCGCGCCACATCGAAATCCAGGTGTTCGGTGACGGCGAAGGCAATGCCATCCATCTCGGCGAGCGCGACTGCTCGCTGCAGCGCCGCCACCAGAAGGTTTGGGAAGAGGCGAATTCGCCGGCACTCAACGTCGAGCAGCGCATGAAAATCGGCCAGATCTGCGCCGACGCCATGAAGAAGCTGAAATATCGCGGCGCCGGCACGATCGAATTCCTCTACGAGAATGGCGAGTTCTATTTCATCGAAATGAACACCCGTCTGCAGGTGGAGCATCCGATCACCGAAGCGATCACCGGCATCGACCTGGTGCATGAGCAGATCCGCGTCGCTTCCGGCGGCGGTCTCTCGGTGACGCAGGACGAAGTGCATTTTTCCGGTCACGCCATCGAATGCCGCATCAATGCCGAGCACCCGCGCACCTTCGTGCCCTCACCCGGCACGATCACGCATTTCCACGCGCCCGGCGGCCTCGGTGTGCGCATCGATTCAGGTGCCTATCAGGGCTACAAGATCCCGCCCTATTACGACAGCCTCATCGGCAAGCTGATCGTGCACGGCCGTACCCGCGTCGAATGCATGATGCGCCTGCGCCGGGCGCTCGACGAATTTGTCGTCGACGGCATCAATACGACGCTGCCGTTGTTCCAGGATCTCGTCTCCAACCAGGATATCGCCAACGGCGACTACGACATCCACTGGCTGGAACACTACCTCGCCAACACACCGGCGGCATAGGGCAGGAATGGCAGGATCGCGCAGGAAGTCACCAGGCATCACCCCTGACATTCTCCTGCGCGCCTATTCCATCGGCCTCTTCCCGATGGCCGAATCCGCCGACGACCCGGAGATCTTCTGGGTCGAACCGGAGCTGCGCGGCGTGCTGCCGCTCGACCATTTCCATGTGTCGAAGAGTCTTGCCAAGACGGTGCGCAGGAAACCCTTCGAGATCCGATTCGATCACGCTTTCGATCAGGTGATCGCGGCTTGCGCGGAGGAGACATCCGGGCGCCCGAGCACCTGGATCAACAAGACGATTCGATCACTTTACGCGACGCTCTTCGACATGGGCCATGCCCATACCGTCGAAGCCTGGGATGGCGACGAACTGGTCGGCGGTCTCTACGGCGTCTCGCTCGGCTCGGCCTTCTTCGGCGAAAGCATGTTTTCGCGCCGCACGGATGCCTCGAAGATCTGCCTCGTGCATCTGGTCGACCGGCTACGGGAAAGGGGCTTCACCCTGCTCGACACGCAATTCACCACCGAGCACCTGAAGACGTTCGGAGCGATCGACGTTCCGAAGGCCGATTATGCCGTGATGCTTGCGACGGCGATGGAGTCGCCACACCTCAAGTTTTAAGCCAGATTGATTCATCCAAACGTTGATTTTCCACCTAGTTTGGCTAGGCTCCGGAATGCAACGGGGGATAGAACTTTGAAACGATATTTTGCAGCCGCGATCCTTTTCGCCTTGTTGACGAGTCAGGCTGGCGCGCGCCCTTACCAAGAGATGTTCGCGAACAGGAGCGATTTTTCCGACGCGGAAAAACCATTGCTGGAGAAGCTCGATTTTCAGCAGGGCGTGATCAAGCTGCCTGAAGCCAAGGCAACGCTGAACGTACCCGCCGACTTCTACTATCTCAGCCCTGCCGACGCGAAGACGGTTCTCGTCGATATCTGGGGAAACCCTCCGGCGGCGGCGGGAACGACTGGGATGATCTTCCCTGCAAAATATGCGCCGACCGATATCGAGGCCTGGGGTTCCACCGTCGAATACAATGCTGACGGCTATGTTTCCGACGCCGATGCCGCCACGACCAACTACGACGAATTGCTGCAGAACATCAAAGACGCGATCCGCGAAAACAACGCCGAACGCGAAAAGCAGGGGTTTCCGAAGATCACGCTTGTCGGCTGGGCCTCCACGCCGCACTACGACAGATCTGCGCATGCGATGCACTGGGCTCGGGATCTGATCTTTGGCGACGACACGCAGCCGCAGCACACGCTGAATTATTCCGTGCGTGTGTTCGGCCGCCAGGGCGTATTTCAATTCAACTTCGTCGCCGGCCTCGATCAGTTGAAAGAGATCGAAGGCGTCATTCCGACCGTCACCAAGCTCGTAGAGTTCGACAAGGGAATGGCTTATGGCGACTATGTCGAGGGCGACAAGATCGCGGCCTATGGGATGGCGGGAATGATCGCTGCGGGCGCGGGCGCCAAGATTGCCGCGAAGGTAGGATTGCTGGCACTCGCCCTCGCCTTCTTCAAGAAGGCCGGCGTTCTCGTCTTCATCGTGCTCGCCGGTGCGCTTCGCTTTGCCAAAAGTCTTTTCAAGAGGAACAAGACACCCACAGCATAACGCGGCCGTCAGGTCGCGTTAGCGGGCTGTCGCCTTGGCGCCGTCAGGCGCCGGGACGTCCGAGCTCGTCTTGCAGTCCTTCAGCCAGACGTCGTAGATCGGGTGCTCGACGGCGTTGAGGCCAGGGCTGGCGGCGAACATCCAGCCGGTGAAAATGCGGCGGATCTTGCGGTCGAGGGTGATTTCATCGACCTCGACGAAACCGTCGATCTTCTGCGCTTCGGCCTGGTCGCGCGAATAACAGGCCTTCGGTGTCACTTGCAGCGCGCCGAACTGCACCGTCTCGTTGACATAGACGTCGAAGGTCGTGATGCGGCCGGTGATCTTGTCGAGCCCGGAGAACACGGCAACCGGATTTTCGATGCGTGCGGCATTTGCCGCAACTGGCGGAAGCAGGGCCGAGAGCGCCAGCAGCGATCCGGCGGCACGCAGCACCATGTTCCGCGTGAAGAGCTTCATGTACCCGTCTCCAGACATTTTCAGTTCACGGCCGCGGTCATGCGCGGCCAACCTGCGGGTAAAGGTCAATTGTGGCCAAAAGCCGGGCCTGGGATTGCCCGTTCGAGCCGTCTCAGTTGCCGGGCGTCCAGGCGTCGTAATCGCCGGTGACGCGCGGCCGCTCACCCGGAACGGCGATGGAGCCCGGCGGACGGTAAGCCTGCGGCGAACCGGTGAGGTTGGGGCGATGCCCCTTCTGCCATTCCTTGGCGACGTAGTTTTCCTTGGACGGGGGAACGTCGGTGCGATGATGCATCCAGCCATGCCAGCCCGGCGGAATGGCGGAGGCTTCGGCATAACCCTTGTAGATCACCCAGCGCTTCGGCAGACCGTAGGAAGACATGCCGCCTTCGTAATAGACGTTACCGAATTCATCCTCGCCGACACGCTTGCCAAAACGCCAGGTCGCAAAACGCGTGCCCATCGTCTGACTGTTCCACCAGGTGAAGGTTTGAACCAGAAGATTCCACATGTCTTTTCCTTGTGCCCGCCGGGTGCGGGCCAAACCAGAATTCATTCCCTCGCTTATGCCGTCGCGAAGCCGAATTGTCCAGCGATTCCACGACAGCCACGGGTCATTTCAAAGCCATCTTGAAGCCCAGATGCGAGGCCCTGAAGCCCCGCCTTTCGTAGAAACGGTGGGCATCCCTACGCAGGGCATTCGAGGTCAGCTGCACCAGCCGCATGCCGCGGCCTTTTGCCTCGGCAATGGCGAATTCGATCATCGCGGCACCGATCCCCTGCCCGCGCAGATCGGCCCGCGTCTGCACCGCCTCGATAATCATCGCCGAGGAGCCACGCCTGGTCAGCGACGTCGTCACCATCGTCTGGAACGTGCCAACCACCTCACCGCCGCGCTCTGCAACGTAAAGCATCTGGTCTGGCGAAGCTTCGATTGCGGCAAAGGCCCTGGCATAATCCGGGAAGGCTTCAGCTTCCGTGGTATCGCCATGACCGCCGAGCGCATCGGCGGCAAAGATCGCCACGAGCGCCGGCAGATCCTCTTTGCGCGCCTGACGAATGAGTATGTCGGGCAATTCCCCCGCCACGGCCTCAATGCCCTTCGAGCGGTTTTTCGAAGATCAGCGCGGGAATGCCGGATTGCCCGGCCCCACTGTTCTCGTTGCGGCCGACCTCGGTGAAGCCGTGCGTGAGATAGAAGGCGATCGCCGCTGCATTCTGCGGTTCGACTTCGAGACGCATGATCTCCGCATCCGGAAAACAGGTTTCGAGCTCGGCGAAGATATCACGGCCGATACCCTGGCGCTGCAGCGCCGGCCTGACGTAGAGGAGATGCAGCATGACCGTCTTCGTCAATTGCTGCGACATTGCCGCATAACCCATGCCGCCAATATTGCGGCCGTCATCGGCAACGAGGAATTCGGCATCCTTTCGCGCCAGCCGCGCCTTCAGCGCCGCCGCCGCAAAGAGATGGGCGATGAGATCATCCACCTTTGCTGCGCCATGGAGGTCGTCATAGGTAGCATGAAAGCTCTCCGCCAGCAGGGCGCGCACCTTCTCCACGTCGCGTTCGCCGGCGGTGCGGACGAAGTACACCGCTTATTCCTCGATGCCGAGCTTCGCCTTGACGAGGGCCTGGACAGCCTGCGGATTGGCTTTGCCGCCGGTCGCCTTCATCACCTGGCCGACGAACCATGCCGCCATGGTCGGCTTCGCCTTGACCTTTTCGACCTGATCGGGATTGGCGGCGATGATCTCGTCAACGGCCTTCTCGATCGCGCCGGTATCCGTCACCTGCTTCATGCCGCGCGTCTCGACGATCTCGGCGGGATCGCCGCCTTCGGTGAGCACGATCTCGAAGAGATCCTTGGCGATCTTGCCGGAGATGGTTCCCGCCTTGATGAGATCGATGATGGCGCCGAGCTGGGTCGGCGAAACCGGCGTTTGCTCGATATCCTTGCCGGTGCGGTTCAAGGCGCCGAGCAGATCGTTGATCACCCAGTTTGCCGCCGTCTTGCCGTCACGGCCTGCGGCGACCGCTTCGAAATAATCGGCAATCGCCTTCTCGGAGACGAGCACCGAAGCGTCATAGATCGACAGGCCGAGCTCGCGCACGAAGCGCTCCTTCTTGTCGTCGGGCAGCTCGGGAAGATCGGCTTCGAGCGCCTTGATGAAGGCATCGTCGAATTCGAGCGGCAGCAGGTCCGGATCGGGGAAGTAACGATAGTCGTGCGCATCCTCCTTGGAGCGCATGGAGCGCGTCTCGCCTTTGTTCGGGTCGAAGAGGCGGGTCTCCTGATCGATCGTGCCGCCCTCCTCCAGAATGCCGATCTGGCGTCGGGCTTCATATTCGATCGCCTGGCCGATGAAGCGGATGGAGTTGACGTTCTTGATTTCGCAGCGCGTGCCGAAACCCTCGCCCGGACGGCGGACCGAGACGTTGACGTCGGCGCGCATCGAACCTTCGTCCATGTTGCCGTCGCAGGTGCCGAGATAGCGCACGATCGAGCGCAGCTTGGTCATATAGGCCTTGGCCTCGTCGGACGAGCGCATGTCGGGCTTTGAGACGATCTCCATCAGCGCGACGCCGGAACGGTTCAGGTCGACATAGGACATGGTCGCATGCTGGTCATGCATCGACTTGCCGGCATCCTGTTCCAGATGCAGGCGCTCGATGCCGATCTCGATATCCTCGAACTGGCCCTGGCGGTCCGGCCCAAGCGAAATGACGATCTTACCCTCGCCGACGATCGGATCCTTGAACTGCGAGATCTGATAGCCTTGCGGCAGGTCGGGATAGAAATAGTTCTTGCGGTCGAAGACCGAGCGCTTGTTGATCTCGGCCTTCAGGCCGAGGCCGGTGCGCACCGCCTGCTTGACGCATTCCTCGTTGATGACGGGCAGCATGCCGGGCATGGCGGCGTCGACCAGCGAGACGTTCGAATTCTGCGGCTTGCCGAATTCCGTCGAGGCGCCGGAGAAGAGCTTCGAATTGGACAGCACCTGGGCATGGACTTCCATGCCGACGATGACTTCCCAGTCGCCGGTGGCGCCGGGGATGAAGCGTTTCGGATCAGGCGTGCGGACGTCGACAAGGGTCATCTGATACTCTTTGCAGGCTGTTCTTTTCCACTGGTGAGGTAACGGAAATGGCGTAGCGGTGCAAGGCTTTCCCTTGTGCAAGAGTTGCCGTCGGCGGCTTCTGTCTGGGGCGAGAGGCCGTCTGCACCACGGACGGCGACATCGGCATAAGCCGAGCGATCGACACGAATTCTGACCGCCCCAGTTGTCGATACCATAGTGATCTCTATCTTCAGTCCAAATGCGCTTGGATTTTGGCCATCGCGATAGGGAGGCGCTATTGAAGGGTTATCTGCCCTATCTGGTCGGGACGCTGGCGGGATTACTGCTCGCGCTCACTATTTCCGGTCTGTTGACGTTGCGGGGAACACCACAGCTCGTGCTTTTCGCATTGCTGCCGGCCATCGGCGGGGCGATCGCTGAGCGCGTCTCCGAGCGTCGATCCGACAAGTTTTAGAAGCGCCATGGCAAGGCTGAAAGAAATCGTCATCGACTGCGACAATCCCTGGCGAGTTGCTCGTTTCTGGGCGGCGGCGCTCGATGGCTACGAAGTGATGCCTTATGACGATGCCGAGCTGGCCCGCCTTGCCGCATTGGGGCTGACACCGGAAACGGATCCGACGGTGATGGTCGATGGTCCCGGAACACGCCTCTGCTTCCACCTTCGCCAGGGAGAGCGTCCCGCCCGCAACCGTGTTCATCTCGATATCGCCGCCCCGGATCGGCAAAAAGAAGTGGAACGGCTCCTATCCCTCGGGGCGACATTCGTCCGCGAGACGGATGCCTACAGCGTATTGAATGATCCCGAAGGCAACAATTTTGCGTGACGTCCGAATAGCCCGCTATGAGCCGAGAACCACGCCCGGCGGCCGTAAGCAATCCTCCGCCTCCTGCAGCACCTTTCAAACGTCAGAATTCCTGCCCGTATCCGCCGCCATCGGAAACGAGCTGTTTTGTCAGTCCGACCGAGGGCACATCGCGATCGAGCTTCGGATTATAGGCGACCGAGAGCCAGTGGATGCTATAGCCGTGTTTCCGGAAGAAGCCGATCGCCTCGCTATTGCCGGAATGGGTCTGCATCGCCGCCTTCTCGAAGCCCTGATCGGAGATTTCCTTTTCGATGCGGACGAGAAGCGCCGAACCAAGCCCCTGGCGGGTGAAGGCAGGATCGATCCAGAAATCCGAGATGGTTTCGTCCAATCGCTCGCGCGCCGCCCAGCCTGCCACCTGGCCGTTCTGCTCGACGACGGTGATGGTCAGCCAGTCGTTTTCCACGAAGTTCCGAAAGGCGTTGCGCGCTGCATCGATCATCGCGTCCGATTCGCCGATCGACGCCATCGCATTTTGCCAGGCCCTGAGCCCGATCTCGCTCAATAGCTCCGCTTCACCGTCGCGGGCATTGCGAATGTGGATCAACGACACCTCCGCGTTACCCCTCAACTAGACCATTGAGTCGCGAAATTTACCAGTGGCTCCAAGGAGATGATGGTTGGAAATTGCGGTTTTCGACCGGTTTTAACCTGAGAGCACGCTCTTGACCGAATTTTCCCGGCTGAATAATAAAGCTTATCGAGGTGTTTTATGTTGAGCCTGCCTGAGACCCGGTAAAGGCCCTGCCCGCAAGTTTTCTTGCGCGCATGGGCCCGAAAAAAACGAAGCCCTGACGTTCGAATGAACGCCAGATCGTTTTTGTGCGCCCTGCCGGGCGCGATACCGGATCTCAACACATGGACATTTCTCGCACGGAGCAGCGCATCCTGCATCTCATGGCCCAAGGCGGCCGCATCGAAATTTCTCGCGACGACAACAGGAAGATCGAGGCAGTCAGTTGCTTCACCCGCGATGGCTGGCTCTATCCCGGCGTCGATCTCGATCTCTTCCGCAGGCTGAAGCAGCTGAGGGCCATCAAGTCCTCGAGCGGCCAACCCTACCGGATCACCGAAAAAGGATTGAGGCTGGTCAGGTCGCAACTAAATAACAGGTAATCGGGCAACCCACCCTGACTATGCTCCAACCGGCGTAGTCAGGGTGTTAGCCTCCAGCCTTTGCAGAGAGTTCCGTCCGCATCGCCGACCACTCGTCGGCCATCGAGCCAGCGCCTCGTCTCTTTCCAGCGCGACGATACCAGTAGTCGGCATTCCAGTCGTCGCCCTCGATGCGATGGCAGAGCGCGTGACCCCAGTCGAACGGCTGTTCACCTTCGTGACGCTGGCAGATTTCGTGTACCGCCTGCCAATCCGCGCCCATGGTGAACCCACCGGCAGCGAGGCGATCGGCTGCCTCGATCAATCGCGCAAGATCATTGTTCGGCATGAGGCCCTCCCCGCAAAGTCTTCTTTCTATAACAGGCGCCACCTCGAAATCCGAGACGGCACCCGCCTTCTTCAGTCGCGAAGCAAATGGTCAGGTGACCTGCCTTGCCGGCAAGGGTTTCAAGGCCCCCGAGGTCCTTCAGACGCAGCGTGACCGGGTTGTCAGCAACTGACATCCACCTCGTGCCACCACAAGCGGTCATTGCGACAGAAGCGGCCGAAGCGCCATTTCCAGTCCCAGAATCAGGAGACAGACGAGAAATCCACGCCGAAAGACATCTTGACTGATCCGCGTGCGGATCGCCTGCCCAGCCACCATGCCAACTAGGGCGGGGATGACGGCAAGCACCGACGTCGTCAGTGCGCTGATTGGCAGAGTCCCATGGGAGAGAAGGGCGATAGCAAGCGCAATGGTCGAAATGCTGAAGGATAGGCCCAATGCCTGAACCAGTTCGTCCCGCTCGAAACCGAGCGCCTGAAGATACGGAACGGCGGGAATGACGAATACGCCCGTAGCACCTGTCATGACGCCCGTTGCCAGCCCAATCAGAGGCGATGCCCAAGGCTGCCAATGGGAGGGCACGCGGTGCTGATGAGCAAGGAGCGTGTAGCCTGAGTAGAAAACCAGCGCGAGCCCGAGAGCTATTGTGGTGCGGCCGGCATTACCGCCTGCAAGCAGGGTGGAGCTGGCCAGCGTGCCAATGACGATCATCGCCATCATGCGCCACAGTCGCAGCAGAAGCGCCCCAAATCGTGGACCGGCAAGAAGCTGCCAAACATTCGTGACGAAGGATGGCGCGAGCAGCAGCGCGGCCGCCGTCAATGGATTAAGGAGCGCGCCGAGTGCACCCATGGCCACTGTGGGCAAGCCCATGCCCGTGACACCTTTGACGAAACCGGCAACAAAGAAAATGACGGCGATTGTGACAGTGGTGAAGTTGATCTGCTCCATGCTGCCACTTAGAGCAATACGACGCTTGGCCACAATCGGGAACTTCCATCGTCAGGCTTCGGTTTTTCCGAAGCCTGACCGTGTGTTATCTTTGCGCCATGCGCTTCGATCTTGCAGATTTACGTCTCTTTCTCGCCGTTGTGGAGGCTGGCAGCATCACGCATGGCGCTTCGGCGGCCAATCTTTCTTTGGCTGCGGCAAGCGAGCGACTCCGTCAGATGGAAGCATCCGGCGGCGTATCGCTTCTGGATCGCGGGCGGCGGGGCGTCAGCGCGACGCGGGCCGGAGAAGCATTGGCGCATCATGCCCGTCTCGTTTTGCGCCAAGTGGCAACGATGCAGGCGGAATTGTCAGAGCATGCGCGCGGAGTCCGGGCCACGATCAGGCTCCTCGCCAATACCGCGGCAATGGCCGAATTTCTACCCGGCCGTCTTGGACCGTGGCTGGCGGCGCATCCCCGCATCGACGTCGATCTCTCCGAGCGGCCGAGTTCCGAGATCGTCAAGGCAATAGCAGGCGGACTGGCGGAGATTGGGATCGTCTCCGATGCGATCGAGACGTCACCGCTGACAACATCGCCATTTGCGGTCGATCGTCTCGTCGCCGTCATGTCAAGCACTCACCCCATGGCTGGGGAAAGGCGGATCGCCTTTTCTCAACTCCTCGGCGAGGACCAGATCGGCTTTGCAGGTGCGCTTCAGCAGCATGTCGATGACCACGCGGCCCGCACGGGCCACAGGTTGCAGCCGCGCGTGCATCTCAGAACCTTTGAGGGCATTTGCAGGATGGCGGCGGATGGCGTGGGTTTTGGCATTGTTCCCGAGATCGCCGCGCGCCGCTGCCGTCGCACCATGCCGATCGCATTTGTCAGACTCACTGACGCCTGGGCGACGCGACGACTTCTGCTTTGCTCTCGAGCCGTTGAAGAACTCCAACCCGTCACGCGTCAACTGCTTGAGCATCTGGCGCAAGGTCAACATGCACCGATTTTGTGGCCCGATACTGATCCCTAAAGGTACGAAGTTCCTTCACGGACATATCAACGAGCGGGACGTCCTCCTCATCGACAGCAAGTCTTATCAGCGTTAGCCAACAAGATCGTACCAGCCTCCGTCAGATCGACTGAATGATGGTTACGGACAACAGAGGGGTGCTGAGTTCCTGCTCGAAGGAACGAATATGAAAAAATGGCCTATTGAGCAAAAGAAGGCCGGGCGCCGACCGCCTCGTGATCGGCGCCTCTGTCTCTCGAATCGTTAAGTCGGTTACCACCACTTGGCGGGCGTAAACCGGCCGGCCGCCTGCTCGATGACATGGGCGGTCTTGAAGAGGGTTTCCTCATCAAAGGGCTTGCCGATCAGTTGCAGGCCGAGTGGCAGGCCCTTCTGGTCGAGGCCGGCCGGCACGGCGATGCCGGGCAGGCCCGCCATGTTGACCGTCACCGTGAAGATGTCGTTCAGATACATCTTCACCGGATCGGCGGCGAGGTTCTCATCAGCGACGCCGAAGGCCGACGACGGTGTTGCCGGCGTCAGGATGGCGTCGACGCCGGCATCGAAAGCGAGTTCGAAATCGCGCTTGATCAGCGTGCGGACCTTCTGGGCGCGGATATAATAGGCGTCGTAATAGCCGGCGGACAGCACATAGGTGCCGATCATGATGCGGCGCTTGACTTCCTTGCCGAAGCCCGCGGCACGTGTCTTCTCGTACATGTCGACGATATCCTTGCCGTCGACACGCAGGCCGTAGCGCACGCCGTCGTAACGGGCGAGGTTCGAGGATGCCTCGGCGGGAGCGACGATGTAATAGGCCGGAAGGGCGTATTTGGTGTGCGGCAGCGAGATGTCGACGATCTCGGCGCCGGCTTCCTTCAGCCAGGCGATGCCCTGGCGCCAGATGGCTTCGATCTCATCCGGCATGCCATCGACGCGGTATTCGTTGGGAATACCGATCTTCATGCCCTTCAGCGACTGGCCGATCGCGGCTTCATAATCCGGCACCGGCAGATCGACCGACGTGGTGTCCTTGGCATCGACGCTTGCCATCGACTTCAAAAGGATGGCGGCGTCGCGCACGTCGCGGGCGATCGGGCCCGCCTGATCGAGCGAGGATGCGAAAGCGACGGTACCCCAGCGCGAGCAGCGGCCATAGGTCGGCTTGATACCGACGGTGCCGGTGAAGGCTGCCGGCTGGCGGATCGAGCCGCCGGTATCGGTCGCGGTAGCGCCGGCGCAAAGATGCGCGGCGACGGCCGCGGCCGAGCCGCCGGAGGAGCCGCCGGGCACGAGCTGCTGGTTGGAGCCCGCGGAGCGCCAAGGGTTGATGACCGCGCCATAATACGACGTCTCGTTGGAGGAGCCCATGGCGAACTCGTCCATGTTCAGCTTGCCGAGCATGACGGCGCCGTCATCCCAGAGGTTCTGCGTCACGGTCGATTCATAACGGGGCTCGAAACCATCGAGAATGTGGCTGCAGGCCTGGGTGTGCACACCGACGGTGGCAAAGAGATCCTTGATGCCGAGCGGAATGCCTTCGAGATCGCCCGCCTTGCCGGCGGCGATGCGCGCGTCGGAATTCTTCGCCATGAGGCGGGCGAGATCCGGCGTGACCTTTATGTAGGCATTCAGCTGACCATTGGCCGCATCGATCGCCGAGATATAGGCTTCGGTCAGTTCGGTCGCGGTGATTTCCTTGGCGCGCAGCTTCTGGCGGGCTTCGGCAATGGTCAGGCTGGTGAGTTCGCTCATCGTGTTTTCGCTTCAGATCTGGAAATGGCAACAGGGTCGGAAAGAGGCTTCGAAGCCTTATTCGACGACTTTCGGCACCAGGAAAAAATTATGATCGGTGACGGGCGCATTGGCGACGATATCGGCCGCCTTGCCGCCGTCGGTCACCTCATCGCTCCGCTTCTTCATCGCCATCGGGGTGACTGACGTCATCGCCTCGACGCCATCGACATTCACTTCGGAGAGTTGCTCGACGAAGCCAAGGATACCGTTCAGCTCACCGACCATGCGATTTGCCTCATCCTCGGAGACGGCAATACGGGCAAGGCGGGCGACGCGCTTCACGGTGGCAAGATCGACGGACATGGCATTCTCCGGATAGGATTTTTCCTACCCGCTATAAAGGCCATGTCCGCCTTACGCAACGGGGTTTCGCTAGATCGACAGGCTCTCGGAGGGCTTGATCGCCTTCACATCCGTCTGCGATCCCTCCATGCCGGCAACGAATTTTTCGGCCGTCTGGTCGATGATCGGGAAGGTTCCGTAGTGGCAGGGGATCGCGGTCTTGAAGTTGAAATAACGCCGGCAGGCAAGTGCCGCCACCGCGCCACCCATGGTGAAGCGGTCGCCGACCGGCACGAGGCCGATATCGGGCTGGTGCAATTCATTGATCAGCGCCATGTCGGAGAAAATGTCGGTATCGCCCATGGCAAGGATCGAGGCTTCGTCGTCGAAGTGCAGCATCAGGCCGTTGGCGTTGCCGAGCGCGTGCGAGACGCCGTCTTCGGTGATCTGGGCAGATGAGTGCAGCGCATTGGTGAAGGTCGCCGAGAAGCTGCCGAGCGCGATCGTGCCGCCGGTATTGCCCATTTCGATCTTGTCGACACCCTTGGAGCCGAGCCAGGCGGCGAGATCGGCATTGGCGAGAACGACGGCGCCGGTTTCCTTGGCAAGCGCCACGGTATCGCCGACGTGATCGCCATGGCCATGGGTCAGCAGGATGTGGGTGACGCCTGCCGAAACATCCTTGATATCCTGGCCGGAAAAGGAGGCGTTATAGCTGAGGAACGGGTCGAGCAGGATCTTCGCCTTTGATGTCTCGATGCGGAAGGCGGAATGGCCGAGCCAGGTGATCTTCATGAAATGTCTCCTTTATTACGTGATGTAAAAACAGGTCCGAAAAGCGCTCACGCTTTTCAACATCATGCTCTAAGGACATATCTTATGCGGCCGCAAAGAAAAGCGGCGGCGACTTCAATTTCTTTTGACGGGATGACATGGCGATGACGGTGCTGACGATCGAGGAAATGGCCGAGACGCTTGCCCCGCGACAGGCGATTGCCGGCCTCGATCTCGGCACCAAGACGATCGGGCTGTCGATGTCTGATCTCGGGCGGCGTTTCGCCACGCCGCGCACGGTGATCCGGCGCGTCAAGTTCACCATCGATGCGCAGGCGCTGCTGGACTTTGCAGAATCGGAAAAAGTCGCCGGCTTCATCATCGGCCTGCCGATGAATATGGACGGATCGGCGGGTCCGCGGGTGCAGGCAACGCGCGCCTTCGTGCGCAACATGGAGCAGAAGACAGCGCTGCCCTTCGTCTATTGGGACGAGCGGCTTTCAACGGTGGCGGCCGAACGGACGCTGCTCGAAATGGACGTCTCGCGCGCCAAGCGGGCCGAACGGATCGATTCGGCCGCGGCAAGCTTCATCCTTCAGGGCGCGCTCGACAGGCTTTCCTTGCTGGCAAGGTCGGGAGACGAATTCAGCGGCTGACGCGCCTGCCACCAGGCGATGATCGATTTGCGCTTGCGCAGACCGAGAATGGCGAAGACGACGAGGCTGTCGACCGCGATCGCGCGGGCCACGAGCGGCGGGATGGTCTCCGGCGGAATGCCCAATGCGTCGCCGTACAGCTGGAACGTCAGGTCGTGGACCTGCCGCGTCAGCATGAAGATGCCGAAATTCATGTCATAATAGGAGAGCCAGTACCATCCGCCCAGAAAGACGATGGGGCCGGCCCAGAAGATCAGAAACCACTTCATGCGGCCTCTCCTCCATGCTTGCGCGCGACGGGCAGATCGAGGGAGACCAACCAAGTTGACGATGCCATGATGCAAAGCACCAGCGTCGGAATTGCAATATCCAGCGCCAGGACTGCGAAAAACATCATCGCCGTCACCAGAAACGCGGCTTTAGCGATCTTCGTTCCCATGGGCGTCAACTCGGGGGCTCTCACTCATACATCTCTGCTCACCACCACACTGTCGGCTTAACCAGACCCGCGCAACGTAAACCATTTGTTAAGGTTAACGCGGCGCCCGCCCCCTGTGGATGAGCAGATCTCAGCCGTAGACGCCGCGCACGATGCGCTTCAGCGCCGTCGCCGCCTTCTCCCAATCCTTGGATATCTTCAGCGACAGGCCGGCGCATTGCCCGCCGGCCGCAGCAGCAAGCACGAGGTGCTGGATCGCCGCGATAATCACGGCATTCACGGCTGCCGCATCCACGCCCTTCGGCGGCGCCAGCGAGCCGCGCATGCGCTCCAGCCAGAGAGCGAGCGCCTTCGAACGCGCTTCGGACAGCCGCCTCACCTGCTCGGTGTTTTCCGATATTTCCCAGGCGAGGATGCGGCGCATCAACGGATCATCTCTCAAGGCATCGAGAAGAAGAAGCGACAGCCGCTCCATCAGGTCGCCATAGGTGAGCAGGAACATGCCGCCGGTGTCTTCCGGAATGCGATCCTTCACCCATGTGCCGAGATCGGCGCCGATCGCTTCGACCAGGCCGTCGAGGCCGCCATAGTAGCGATAGATCAGCTGCTTGTCGCAGCCGGCGCGGCGGGCGACCGCGTTGATGCCGAAATTCTGGAAGCCTTGCTCGGCCAGCAGACCCTTGGCGGCGGCAAGGATGGCGCGTTCGGTGGCGCCGCGATCACGCACGCGCCGTTCCGGCTCGCCGGCGGCCTCCGGTAAGATCTCAAGATTAATCGCTTCGTTCAGCATGAATGCCCCTTCCCCGCTGTCACCAATCGGTGAGTAACGGGGAGATTTCAGGCATTCAATCCTATCCCCTTGGGAAGATTGTGGATATTCCATCCGGTCCAACGATTTGGCCTCGGACCGATTTGGAAAGCTGCACGCCAAACGGATCCGATCCGGTCAGAAATCTCGTCCTGGCGGTTGATCGCGATGGACGAACCCGGCATAGCTGCATTATGAACAAATCTAATAATCTCCGCTAAGGCCCTGCAATGGTGAACTATATCGAAGCCTCTTCCGCGCCGCCGAAGAATACCGGCGCCATCCGGCTTTATGACGCTGAAGCATTCGAGGGTATGCGCAGGGCATGCCAGCTGACCGCGCGCTGCCTCGATGCGCTTGCCGACATCGTCAAACCCGGCATGCTGACCGATGAGATCGACCGATTCGTCTTCGATTTCGGTCTGGAGCACGGCGCCTATCCGGCGACGCTGAACTATCGCGGCTATACCAAATCGACCTGCACCTCGATCAATCACGTCGTCTGCCATGGCATTCCGAACGACAAGCCGCTGCGCGAAGGCGATATCGTCAATATCGACGTTACCTTCGTGCTCGACGGCTGGCACGGCGATTCGAGCCGGATGTATCCTGTTGGCACGATCAAGCGCGCCGCCGAGCGCCTGCTCGAGGTCACCTATGAATCGCTGATGCGCGGCATATCAGCCGTCAGGCCGGGCGCCCGCACCGGCGCGATCGGCGAGGCGATCCAGACCTATGCCGAGGCCGAGCGCTGTTCGGTGGTGCGCGATTTCTGCGGCCACGGTGTCGGCCGGCTGTTCCATGATTCGCCGAACATCCTGCATTACGGCCGCGCCAATGAGGGGCCGGAACTGCGCGAAGGCATGATCTTCACCATCGAGCCGATGATCAACCTCGGCCGACCGCATGTGAAGGTGCTGGCCGACGGCTGGACGGCGGTGACCCGCGACCGCTCGCTTTCGGCCCAGTACGAACATACGGTCGGCGTCACCTCCGATGGCTGCGAGATCTTCACGCTGTCGCCGGGCGGGCTCGACCGCCCGGGCCTGCCGTCGCACAACGGGTAACGATCCGATGGCGAAGGGACCTGTTGCGACATCTTCCGACGACGAGTTGCCTTTCCCAACGCAAGAGCCCATTGCCGCCGACGAACGCTCGTTCTTCGGCGGACGACCGCAAAAGCCGTCCGCGGCGAATGGCAGGACCGCCCTGCCCGCCTCGCTCGCCGCGCAAGAACATTATCATGGTCATCGCGAGCGGTTGCGTGACCGCTTCCGCGAACTGGGCGACACCGCGCTTGCCGACTACGAAATCCTCGAGCTCTTGCTTTTCCGGCTGATCCCGCGGCGTGATACCAAGCCGATCGCCAAGGCGCTGATCGAGCGATTCGGCTCGCTTTCCGGCGTCTTCGGTGCGCCAGCAGCGCTGCTGACGGAGGTGAAGGGCGTCGGCGAGGCCGTGGCGCTCGACCTGAAGCTGATCTCGACTGTGACCCATCGGACCCTGAAGAGCGAGCTCAGGAGCAAACAGGTCCTGTCCTCGTGGTCTTCGGTCATCCAGTATTGCCATGCCGCCATGGCGCACGAAACCCGCGAACAGTTTCGCATCCTCTTTCTCGACAAACGCAATGTGCTGATCGCCGATGAGGTGCAAGGGCGCGGCACGGTCGACCACACGCCGGTCTATCCGCGTGAGGTGGTGAAACGCGCGCTGGAGCTTTCGGCAACGGCGATGATCCTCGTCCACAACCACCCCTCCGGCGACCCGACACCGTCGCGCGCCGACATCGACATGACGAAGGTGATCATCGATGCCGCCAAGGCGCTCGATATCACCGTTCACGACCATGTCATCATCGGCAAGGACGGCCATGTCAGCCTGAAGGGGCTGAAGCTGATCTGAACAAAAGCCAGGACCGACCGCCGACGAAGTGCAAGGCCGCCGCACGTCGATCCTGCGGCGGCCCATCGGCGTGGGAAGACTGCGGAATGCTGGAGTTGACAGCAGTTGGTCGTGCGGGATTGTATGCAATCCTGCAACCACCATGTCTGAACAATGCCCGCCCGAAATACCGAGAAGATGAAGCTCCATGACGATCCGCAGCGGCAACACCGATCGATCGACCCGGCTCTGCCGCGACGTGCTCTGCCTCGATGATTTTGAAATGAAGGCGCGGCGACATCTGCCAAAGCCTCTGTTCGGTTATATCGCCGGCGCGACCGAGACCAATGCGTCGCTGCGGCATAACGCGGAAGCTTTCCAGGCCTATGCCTTCCGGCCTCGTGTCCTTCGGGACGTCTCGAAACGCAGCACCGAGACGAGCCTCTTCGGCAAGACCCATGCCGCACCATTCGGCATCGCGCCGATGGGTATCAGCGCGCTGATGGCCTATCGAGGTGACATCGTGCTCGCGCGGGGAGCGGAACAGTCGGGAATCCCGATGATTATAAGCGGTTCCTCACTTATCCCCTTGGAAGAGATCGCTGCGGTTTCGCCACAAGCGTGGTTTCAGGCCTATCTCCCCGGCGAACCCGATCGTATCGATGCTCTGATCGATCGCGTCGGCGCCGCCGGCTTGCGCACACTTCTGCTGACCGTGGACACAGCCACGCTGCCAAATCGGGAAAACAATGTAAGGGCCGGATTTTCGACGCCTTTGCGTCCAGGTCTGCGCCTGGCATGGCAGGGCATCTCGCACCCGCGTTGGACCACCGGCACATTCTTGCGCACGATCGTTCGGCACGGCATTCCGCATTTTGAAAATTCCTATGCCACAAGAGGCGCGCCGATCATCTCCTCGAACGTCACGCGCGATTTCGGCAGGCGCGACCACCTCAACTGGAATCATTTGGAGCGGATACGCAACAGGTGGTCCGGCAAACTTGTGGTCAAGGGGATCATGCATCCTGACGACGCGGCCCGGGCTGCCGACACCGGGGCGGATGGAGTGATCGTCTCCAACCATGGCGGCCGCCAGCTTGACGGCACCGCTTCACCGCTTCAGGTGCTTCCGGAGATTGCAGCACGTGTCGGAGACAGCGTTGCCGTCATGGTCGATGGCGGTTTCAGGCGTGGAACTGATATCATGAAGGCTCTCGCGCTCGGGGCCCGTTTCGTGTTCGTGGGCAGGCCGTTCCTTTATGCCGCAGCCGTCGCGGGGTTACCGGGCGTGCTTAAGGCGGCGGACATCCTGAAGACGGAACTGCACAGCAATATGGCGTTGCTCGGCGTTACCAAGGTCAGCGATATTTCCGCGGACTACATCACCCGCGCATGAAAACCGTCGCGCGCCGACATCATGGCGTAAAGCTGTTTCCCGAAGGGCTCACTTGCCCGAAAAAGCGCCCGTCAGGACCAATCAGGCGGCCGTAAAACAATCTGTAACATTGACCGGCTAACGATGGACGGGCGACATTTTGCGTCGCAAAATGATTCCTTTCCAATCCGGGGCTTGATGATGCTTCAGTACGATCTCGTTGTGGTGGGCAGCGGTCCCGCAGGGCGCCGCGGCGCCATCCAGGCTGCAAAACTCGGCAAGAAAGTGCTTGTTATCGAGCAGGGCAAACGCGTCGGAGGCGTGTCCGTCCATACCGGCACCATCCCCTCCAAAACGCTGCGCGAGACCGCGCTCAACCTCTCCGGCTGGCGCGAACGCGGTTTCTACGGCCGGTCTTACCGCGTCAAGGAAGAGATCAGCGCAGATGATTTGCGCCGCCGCCTGCTGATCACGCTGAACCACGAGGTCGAGGTGCTGGAACACCAGTTCGCCCGCAACCGCGTGCAGCACATTCGCGGCAAGGCGAGCTTCATCGATGCGTCGACGCTGCAGGTGATCAAGGATGACGGCGAGACCACGCAGGTCACCGCCGCCAGCGTACTGCTCGCCGTCGGCACAAAGCCGTTCCGTCCCGATTACATACCTTTCGACGGCAAGACTGTACTCGACAGCGACGAGTTGCTCGACATCCAGGAGTTGCCGCGATCGATGGTCGTCATCGGCGCCGGCGTCATCGGCATCGAATATGCGACGATCTTCAGCGCGCTCGACACGGCCGTCACCGTCATCGACCCGAAGGCGACGATGCTCGACTTCATCGACAAGGAAATCGTCGAGGACTTCACCTATCAGCTGCGCGACCGCAACATGAAGCTGCTGCTCGGCCAGAAGGCCGACAAGGTTGAGACGCTCGACAACGGCAAGGTCGAGCTGACGCTCGACAGTGGCCGACGCCTGACGACCGACATGGTGCTTTTCGCCGCCGGCCGCATGGGGGCGACTGACGCGCTGAACCTTCCGGCCATCGGCCTCGAAGCCGATAGCCGCGGCCGTCTCAAGGTCAATCCGGAGACGTTCCAGACATCGGTTGCCAACGTCTACGCCGCCGGCGACGTCGTCGGCTTTCCGAGCCTTGCCTCGACCTCGATGGAACAGGGCCGCATCGCCGCCCGCGTCGCGATCGGCGCGGTCGCCAAGGAGCCGCCGAAATATTTCCCCTACGGCATCTATGCCGTGCCGGAGATTTCGACCTGCGGCCTGACCGAAGAGGAGATGAAGGAGCGCGGTATTCCCTATGAGTGCGGCATCGCCCGGTTCCGCGAAACCTCGCGCGGTCATATCATGGGCCTCGACACCGGCCTTTTGAAGCTGATCTTCTCGCTGAAGACTCGCCGTCTGCTCGGCGTGCATATCGTCGGCGAAGGCGCCACCGAGCTGGTCCATATCGGCCAGGCGGTGCTCAATCTCAAAGGGACGGTCGAATATTTCGTCGAAAACACCTTCAACTATCCGACGCTTGCCGAAGCCTACAAGATCGCCGGCCTCGATGCCTGGAACCGGATGGGCGACATCAAGTCGGAACTCTAAAGCTCGCCGTGTAGACAGCAGATCCGGCCGCCAAACGGAGCCGAACGACATTGCGCATCATTTCGCTGAACGCGTGGGGCGGCAGGCTGCATGAGGCCCTGATCGGCTATGTCAGGCAGACAGATCCGGACGTGCTGTGCCTGCAGGAGGTGCTGCGGGCGCCGGGTACGGGCTGCGGATGGTCGATCTATCGGGATGCAGGGCTGGAGCTGCCACAGCGCTTCAATCTATTCACGGAGGTCAGCGCCGCCCTGCCCGGCCACGACGGCTTTTTCTGCCCGACATCGAGAGGCGAGCTGTCCGACGGCGATACCGCCATTGCCGCCGAATTCGGGCTTGCGACCTTCGTGCGCAAGACCCATTCCGTCATTGCCCAGGGGCTGGACTTCGTGCATGGCCATTTTTCCGCTGATGGCTGGGGCGACCATCCCCGGCCGCGAAACGCCCATTGCATCCGCCTCTTCAGCCATGAGCACGCTTCGACCGTCACCATCGCCCACATGCATGGCCTGCGCGATCCCGCAGGCAAGGATGACACGGCGGCGCGCGAGGCGCAGGCCGCAGCGCTGGTCGGGCTCATCGAGCGCGTCTGGCCCGGTGACGAAGGGCTGATCGTCTGCGGCGATTTCAATGTGTTGCCCGACAGCGCGACCTTCACCATGCTCGCCAGACTCGGGCTTTCCGATCTCGTCACCGGAAACGGCCTTGTAGACACGCGAACCTCCTACTATCTGAAGCAGGGCCGCTTTGCCGACTACATGCTGGTTACACCGGCGGTGAAGGTTGCCAAATTCGAGGTGGTCGAGGCGCCTGAGGTCTCCGACCACCGCGCATTGCTGCTCGATATCGGGTAGTATATTGAGGAATGACAAGTTTCGCGAAAGCGTTTACGCGCCGTGTCTTTTTTTACGCCTTAGTTTGACCGCCTAAATCGCATTGATACGCCGTGCCTGATAGATGTCTTCAAATCCATTTTGCCTTCGGGCAAAAGCTTCTAAAGAAAGATAGATACTCTTGTCCCAAGTCTTGGAAGCTGCCCGCAGACGTTTTCAGCTGATCCTGATCAAGCCGTCGCATTATGACGATGACGGTTATGTCATCCGCTGGTGGCGGGCGATGATTCCCTCCAATTCGCTCGCGGCACTCTATGGCATCGCCGCGGAATGCGCCGAGCGCAAGGTGCTCGGAGACGATACGGCGATCGACATCACCGTGATTGACGAGACCAATACGCGGATCGATTTTGCCGGACTGCTGGCGCAGTTCAAGCGTCACGACAATTTCGGGATGATCGCGCTCGTCGGTGTCCAGACCAATCAGTATCCGCGCGCCCTCGATATCGCCCGGCCCTTCCGCGATGCCGGCCTGCCGGTTTCCATCGGCGGCTTCCATGTTTCCGGCTGCCTGTCGATGCTGGATGGCAAGGCGGTCGGGCTCGATGCCTGCCGCGACATGGGCATCTCGATGTTTGCCGGCGAGGCCGAGGGCCGGCTCGACATGGTGCTGCGCGACGCCGCCGCCGGCGAGCTGAAGCCGCTCTACAATTTCATGAACGACCTTCCCGGTATCGGCGGCACGCCGGTTCCCTTCCTGCCGAAAGACAATATCCAGCGCACGCTCGGGCTCAGCACCAGCTTCGATGCCGGACGCGGCTGTCCCTATCAGTGCTCGTTCTGCACCATCATCAACGTGCAGGGACGCAAATCGCGCTTCCGCTCGGCCGACGACGTCGAAAAGCTGGTGCGGATGAACTGGGCGCAGGGCATCCACAAATTCTTCATCACTGACGACAATTTCGCCCGCAACAAGGATTGGGAAGCGATCTTTGACCGGTTGATCGAGCTCAAGGAGCGCGACGGCATTCCGCTCGGCTTGATGATCCAGGTCGACACGCTCTGCCACAAGATCCCGAATTTCATCGAGAAATCCCGCCGCGCCGGTGTCACCCGTGTCTTCATCGGCCTCGAAAACGTCAATCCGGACAATCTGACCGCCGCCAAGAAGAACCAGAACAAGATCACCGAATACCGCAAGATGCTGCTCGCCTGGAAGGCGCAGGGCATCATGACGCTTGCCGGTTATATCCTGGGCTTCCCCGCCGATACGCCGGAATCGATCCGCCGCGACATTACGATCATCCAGGAAGAGCTGCCGCTCGACGTCATCGAATTCTTCATCCTGACGCCGTTGCCGGGCTCCGAGGACCATCAGGTCCTATGGAAGAAGGGCGTCGAGATGGATGCCGATCTCAACATCTACGATGTCGAGCATGTCTGCACCGCGCATCCCAAGATGAGCAAGCAGCAGTGGGAAGACATCTACCACGAGGCCTGGTCGCTCTATTATTCGCCTGATCATATGAAGACGCTGCTGCGCCGCGCCGTGGCAACCGGCGTCCCGCTTGCAAGGCTCGTCAAGGTTCTCGTCTCCTTCGCGACCACCGTGCCGCTGGAAAACGTGCATCCACTGCAAAGCGGCCTGCTGCGCCTGAAGACGCCGTCGGAGCGTCGCCCGGACCTGCCGCGCGAAAATCCGCTGGTGTTCTGGCCGCGCTTCGCCTGGGAAACCTTCCGCAAACATGCCTCGCTCGCCGGCACGATCATTGGCCTGACGATTTCGGCATTCCTGATTTCAAGGGATGCCAAGTCGAAGACCTATATGGATCAGGCCCTGACGCCTGTCGCCGACGACGAAGAGGAAACGCTCCACCTCTTCACCCAGACCGCCGGCGGCGCAGCAGCCGTCAACCATGTCAGGAAAGTCGCGCAACTGACAGCGCATTGAGCGCTAAATCTTAACGGCGGCCGACGCCCTGTCGGCCGCACCAAACCCCAAATCAAGTTTGACAACGCGCTTTGAAGCGCTCGGACTTTGGAGGCCGTTTAAGCGAGCTGGATGATCCGGCTCGTCTCGGCCACTTGCAGCGTGTCGACGAATTCGACGATCTTGACCGGTTTCCCATCCCGGAAATGGATCTTGTCGACGAATTCCGTATGGAAGCTCACGCCCGATGGGATGTGCCTGACCTCGCCTTCGCGGTGGGCAAAGACCATGTGCTCATCTTCGTCGACATAGATGCCTGATGTCTTGATATTCGATAGATCCCATACCGTGATGAGCTGCGTTATCGCTTGGCGAAAGGCATGCCCGCTTGCTTCAGTCGAAAAGGGCGCCAGCCGTGTATTACCGGCCATGCGAAAGGTGCACCCCTCGCCGATCAGCGCCAGCGTGCCCTCGATATCGCCGCGGTCACGCACAGCATAGATTTCCTCCACAAGCTTCTTCATGTCATGCTTTGCAGTCATCTTCAGGTCCTCCCCACCATCAGCGAAATCTGCATCGAATTATACTTTATTGCAACTCTTTGTTGTTCCGGATGAATAGGCACAACGGAGTAGGCGGCGAGAATGAAACTGCCCCAGATAATAGAAAAAGGCCCCGCACGATGGCGAGGCCTTCCAAACTTCTGAACTGAAAAGCGATTATTCGGCGCTTTCGTCAGCCGCCTTCTTCTTCGGAGCAGCCTTCTTCTTCGGTGCGGCCTCTTCGCCTTCACCGGCGTCAACTGCTTCGGCCTTGGCGGCAGCCTTCTTCTTCGGCGCGGCCTTCTTGGTCTCGGCCTTAGCCTCGCCTTCTTCCTCGGCGAGCAGTTCTTCCTTCGTCACCTTCTTGTCGGTAACGTCGATTTCGGTCAGCAGGTGATCGATGACCTTTTCTTCGAAGATCGGCGCGCGGATCGAAGCGGCGGCACCCGGCTGGCTGCGGAAGAATTCGAGGATCTGCTTTTCCTGGCCCGGATACTGACGCAGCTGATCGTAGATGGCGCGCTGCATTTCGTCTTCGCTGACTTCGACGCCGGCCTTTTCGCCGATTTCGGAGAGAACGAGGCCGAGGCGGACGCGACGCTCGGCGAGCGTCTTGTATTCCTCACGTGCCTTTTCTTCGGTCGTGTCTTCGTCCTCGAAGGTCTTGCCGGACTGGGCGAGGTCGTTGTTCACCTGGCTCCAGATGCCGTTATATTCGGCGTCGACGAGCGAGTTCGGGGTCTCGAACTTGTACATCTCATCGAGCTGGTCGAGAATCTGACGCTTCAGCTTCTGGCGGGTCAGCGAGCCGTACTGCGATTCGATCTGGCCACGAACGATTTCCTTCAGGCGGTCGGCGGATTCGATGCCGAGCTTGGAGGCGAGTTCGTCGTTGATCTCGACAGCGCCGGGGGCTGCGACATCCTTGACGGTGACATCAAAGGTCGCTTCCTTGCCGGCGAGGTTCTTGGCCGGATAGTCGGCCGGGAAGGTCACGGTGATGGTCTTCTCATCGCCAGCCTTGACGCCGACGAGCTGGTCTTCGAAGCCAGGAATGAAACGGCCGGAGCCGAGCACCAGTTCGGCGCCCTGGTCGGTGCCGCCTTCGAAGGCTTCACCGTCGACCTTGCCGACGTAATCCATGGTGATGCGGTCGCCGTTGGCGGCCTTGCCGGTCTTGGTCTCGTAGGCGCGAGCGCTTTCGGCGACCTTCAGGACCTGCTCGTTGACTTCGTCGTCCGAGATGTCGATGACTTCGCGCGTGACCTTGATGCCCTTGACCGACTTCAGTTCGATCGGCGGCAGCACTTCATAGGAGAGCGTGAATTCGAAATCCTGCTGGGCGGCGAGGATCTTGTCGGCTTCGTCCTTGTCTTCCGTCATGGCGATTTCCGGCTGAGTGGCCGACTTTTCGCCGCGGCTGGACAGGATGGCGGCCGGCTGCTCGCGGACGATCTCGTTGACGAGGTCGGCCATGATCGACTTGCCATAGACCTTCTTCAGGTGAGCAGCGGGGACCTTGCCCGGACGGAAGCCGTTGATGCGAACCTTGTCCTTCACATCGGCAAGACGCTCATTCATCTTGTCTTCCATGTCCTTGGCCGGGATAACGACCTTGATTTCGCGCTTCAGCCCTTCAGCGAGCGTTTCGATAACCTGCATGTCTTCCTACCTTCATGTCGTGGCGGCCGTGCCCAGACGCCGTTCGTTTCAATGAGCACGACGCCGGCAGCGTGCCGCGCGTGGCTTTTCCAATTCCGTATCATTCCGCCCAAAGCGGAACGGCACTCGCGGGCTATTCGGGACAACTTTCAATTGTTCTGGAACAACCGATTCTCAGTCTCCCGCCTGCAAACAGCTTGGTGCGGGTAGAGAGACTTGAACTCCCACGCCTTGCGGCACCAGAACCTAAATCTGGCGTGTCTACCAATTTCACCATACCCGCGTTCACAAAACCGCATGCCTATGCCTGCGCATGAGGCCTTCCGGAGCGCGGCGTCTCTATATCACCCGATTTGGCCGAGGCAAAGGAAAAATGAACGGTCAATGACAGCGATCTGCGCTTCAGAAGCCGCCCTGCTAAGAAGTGCCGCCGGATCAGTAAAGCGGCTCGTCGTAAACCGGCTTGCCGTCAACGAGAAGGCTGCGAATCTGCGGGCTTCCATCAGGCGAAACCCGCACTGATATAGCGACATTGCCGTCATTGCGGGCCTCCTCGATCGGCTTGCCCTCGCCTTCCGGAACGTAATAGCGCTCGATGCCGTATTCGACACGGATGCTGTCGCCGGCGGCAAGTCCGCCGCTGTAGAATGGCTGGCTGCGCAGGATCACGGTCTCCGGCTGCGGCGACAGTTCATGAAAGGACGATTCGATCACCGTCCAGAAACCGTCCTCCTGCTTCTTCAACCGAACCCATAATACGCGTTCGCCGGGCTCGGCCGGAATGCCACCGGAAACCGTCTGCACCGGCACCGAAGAAATGTCGTAGTTCAAGACGACGTAATCGCCGCGCAGGAAATCGCGCGGGTCGACGGGCGCCGTCTTCAGCAGCACCTCGACGCCATTGCTGAGGATAGACGCCCGGCTCTGGATGATCGTGCCGAGGATAAGGGTCTGCAGACCGGCGACGATGATCGCCGAAAAGAGATAACCCCTACCGGATTGCAGCCTTGCCATGAACGAGCTCATGCGCGCTCCCCCTGTCCATTCGCCGACTGTGCATTCGCCGAAAAACGCCGCTCGAGACGGATGACGATCCACGCGACAAGTGCCACCACGAGACCGGAGAACAGGAAGAGGCTCGACGTACCGAGGATCGAGCCGACGGTGACGGAGGCAAGATACAGCATCTCGGCGGCAAAGGTGGTGTAGGCGAGATAACGCACCGCGCCGTTATTCCTGCCATGCAGGGCGATTGCCAGCACGGAAGCGGCAAGCGTCGCCACGCCAAGCACCACCAGCCGCCAGCCGTCCTCGATCTCGATATGCAGCAGCAGGAAGCCGATCGCGGCGACAAGGAAGCTGTAGAAGGCCGGGGCCGCACCGGCGCTCCTGACCAGGGAGGCGATCCGCGGGAGCGGCAACGCCGTCAGGACGAAGGCCACCATGCCGCCGATCGCGAAGGCGAGCGCCACGGCGATCTCCTCATAGAGAGTATAGAGCCAGGCGAGCCAGCCGATCAAAAGCAGATAGGCCAGATGGCGGGCCCGCTCGGCGCCGGTATACCGCACCAGGGCGATTGTGATCGCCGCCATGATGGGCGCCATCCAGGGATCGAAGCCTATCCAATGCGTGTCGTTATTCTGCAGGTAGACGGCGAACGACGCCCAGGAGAGGAAGCCGGCGACGATGGTCACGGCGCCCGAACGGAACAGGATTGCCGAGATCGTCGCGATGGCGAACCAGAGATACATCACCGTCTGCTCGTCGCCGGAGAGATGATACATCTGCCCGACAAGTGAGATGGCGCCGCCGAAACTCATCGCGCCGATGACCAGCAAGCCGCCGCTTGCGGCCGCTGTCGAACCGCGGGCAAGCATCCGGGCGGCGGCGATGTGCACCACCCAGATCAGCGCGAGGATGCCGCCGACGCGGACAAGGCGCGGGATGGCCTCCCAGTTGGAGGCGACGACCAGCAGGATGGCAGCGGCAAGCAGCACCGCCGCCAGCGCCATCAGCACCCTGCCGAGGCTGAAACTTGCCGGTCGGCTGTCATATTCGGCGAGAAGTGCGCTTGCCGCTTCCTGCCCGAGCAAGCCCTTGCCTACCCAGAGCGAGAGATCTCGCTCCAATCTGCCGCGATACATGCTCCACCCCTTATTTCCGCGACGTCGACTGCGGCGCTGCGGCTCACGCCGTTATAGACGCAGCAAAGGTGTTCGCAAACGCTCTTGCGACAAATATACAACTTCCTCATTGGTCTAACTTGTATCGAGTGTTAACCGGGCGCTAACGTCAGAAGCGCTAATATAGACATATGAACGGAGAGGTATGCACCTTACGCATGTCACTCATGAATTTATTGCACTGCAAAATAATCATTAGTCATACTATTTGTTTGAAGCATCGAAGCACGGGGATGGCGCCCCGGCCCGGCATCAGCCGGACGCCCGCGGATGCTTGTCCGTGACGAGATTCGCAGCTGCGCACTCCTCCTCCCAGCGCGCTGCGACAGGCTGGCAACACTCCTCCTCCCAGTTGCCAGCACCATAACACGCCCGCCGGATCCTCCCCCGGCGGGCGTTTTTGTTGAGTCGAAACGCGATCAAAGCCTTGACGGTCTGTGCTTTTTCCGTCGCATGGAGCCTCGCGCCACATTGTCGCCACGCCGCCCCACCGACCCTGCGAACGGATGGGCAGCTTCCGATCCGAAGCGGAACCGCTCTTGCATCAGCTGGACGGGCGGAATCGCCGGAGGGAGAAGCGTTTTTCTCCATTGGCATCCATTCAGCGCTCTCAGCCGACTTGCTTACCTAAGAGTCATTCTGCCTATTCATTGACCAAAAAACGGTAAGTCTGCGTCAAATACCCCATGAGCATTGCATACTCCGCATAGGTGATCTGAAAACTTGGCTGTTTTAGTCTTTCGCGCCGCAACATATATTCTGGTCATCAAATAGAGGTCAGCGCCGATCGGTGGCTGCTGGCAGATGAAACCCTCAGAAAGGGGCTTAACATGAACTTCTCTCGCTCTTTCAATAACTGGCGCAAGTATCGTCAGACCGTCACGGAACTTGGCCGCATGACCAACCGCGAATTGCATGACCTCGGCATCGACCGTTCGGACATCCATCGCGTTGCCCGTGAGGCTTCTGCCCGCTAATTGCAGGCGATCGCGGCTCCTCCCAAGCGCGATTGTTCTCGATCGAAACGCCCGCTGTACCCACAGCGGGCGTTTTCTTTTGTCTGCATGCGGGGCCGCCGGGTTGCGTGTTTTTCCGGCTTCGTTAGCCCGCTCAAAAAATATTCACCGCCCAATTTACGAGCATCATATTGCACAATTGCATGGCAGACGCCTTTTATTTGCACTGCACAATAGGGCCGATATCGCCTATATAAACACCAACCGCAGAGAGACAGGCGATCCCGCCGTCCCGCGGACATAGGAAGAAGACAATGAACCCGATCCGCATTGCAAAAAGCTGGCTCAGCTACCGCCGCACGCTCAACGAACTCGGCGGCCTTTCCAACCAGACCCTGTCCGATATCGGCGTCAGCCGTTACGACATCCGCAATATCGCATCCCGCTCGTTCCGTTAATAACGGGCACGATGCTTCCAAGACGGCGCCATCAGGCGCCGTTTTTGATTCCGGGGTGTTGGATCGCACATGCCAACATGATATCAGCCCGGGATGAACACGACCTCCTCCTATTCCCCCATCCACGTCGTTGGCGGCGGGCTTGCCGGTTCGGAAGCCGCCTGGCAGATCGCCAGTTCCGGCGTCCCCGTCATCCTGCATGAAATGCGCGGCGTGCGTGGCACCGATGCACACAAGACCGACGGCCTGGCCGAACTGGTCTGCTCCAACTCCTTCCGCTCCGACGATGCGACCAGCAATGCCGTCGGCGTCATCCATGCCGAAATGCGCATGGCGGGCTCGCTGATCATGGCCGCTGCCGATCGGTGCCAGGTGCCGGCCGGCGGCGCGCTCGCCGTCGATCGCGATGGCTTCTCTGAAGCCGTGACCAACGCAATCCACGAGCACCCGCTCATCACGGTTGTGCGTGAAGAGATCACCGGGCTGCCGCCGAGCGACTGGGATCTCGCCATCGTCGCCACCGGACCGCTGACGGCGCCGTCTCTCGCAAGCGCCATCCAGGCGGAAACGGGTGAGGATTCGCTCGCCTTCTTCGACGCCATCGCGCCGATCGTCTACCGCGAGAGCATCGACATGGATATTTGCTGGTATCAGTCGCGCTACGACAAGGTCGGTCCCGGCGGTACCGGTAAGGATTACATCAACTGCCCGATGGACGAGGCGCAGTACAATGCCTTCGTCGACGCGCTGATATCAGGCGACACGGTCGGTTTCAAAGAATGGGAAGGCACGCCCTATTTCGATGGTTGCCTGCCGATCGAGGTGATGGCCGAACGCGGCCGCGAGACGCTGCGCCACGGGCCGATGAAGCCGATGGGGCTGACGAATGCGCATAATCCGACGGTCAAGGCCTATGCCGTCGTGCAGCTGCGGCAGGACAATGCGCTCGGCACGCTCTACAATATGGTCGGCTTTCAGACGAAGCTGAAATATGGCGCACAGGCGGACATCTTCCGGATGATCCCAGGTTTGGAAAATGCGGAATTTGCCCGTCTCGGCGGCCTGCACCGCAACACCTACATCAACTCCCCCACCCTGCTCGACCCGTCGCTGACGATGAAATCACGGCCCGGCCTGCGTTTCGCCGGTCAGATCACCGGCTGTGAGGGTTATGTGGAAAGCGCCAGCGTCGGACTGATGGCCGGGCGTTTCGCCGCTGCCGAACGCAAGGGCGAGGCGATCTCGCTGCCGCCGGCAACGACGGCGCTGGGCTCGCTGCTCGGCCATATCACCGGTGGGCACATCGTCACCGACGAGGAGCCGGGTAAACGATCGTTCCAGCCGATGAACATCAATTTCGGGCTGTTTCCGGAGCTCCAACCCGGTTCGATCGTAAAACCCGAAGGCGTCAAGCGCTTCCGCGGCAAGGACAAGACGATCATGAAGCGGCAACTGATCGCGCGCCGCGCGCTGGCAGACTGCGCCGCCTGGCTTGGCCAGAGTCTGACGCTTGCCGAGAGCGCCTGACCGGCGCTTCTACTGCTTGTTCGCCGCCGGCAGATTGCCGGATGGCAGGTCCTTATCCGGCTCGGCAATATAATTGCCGAGCAGCCAGAGCGACACTTCCGAAGCCTCCTTGGCGGAAGCGAATTCAAAATCACCATTGTGATGGGGCGCATCGAGGAAGTCGATCGCCAGTCCCCTGCCCGTTTCCGAACCGACGACACGCACGCGGCCCGGCTCGATCAGATGGCAGGCGAAGTGGCGCGACATGTTGCGCATGAAGCCCGCCTTGTTATCGTGCAGGCGTACGAAGATTGCCTGGCCGTTTTCCGTCGCCTGCAACTGGCGGATCGCCTCGGTCGGAAAGGCGCGGCCGAACTCGATGATGGCGAGGCCCGTGTCATGCAGGCCATCTTCCTTGTTCTGCGCGGCCATGCGTGTGGCCACAAAAGCAAAGAAAACAACGATGGCGAAAAGAACGCACCAGACGATAATGCCCACGCCGAGTCTCCGATCAAAGGGTAGCGGTGGAAGTGTTGTAACGCGCGAGACTTGCGCGAATTTGACCGATGTCAGATTTTCCGGCGTGCCGCAGCCAGCCCCATCCGCAACTGGCGGCGCCATTGCGGCGGCTGCAGCGGATGGTCGAACAGCGAGGCGCCGCGTTTTTGCGCCTTGACGAGCACCGGTTCGGCGAGCACCGTCGGCAGGAAGGCTGGAAACACGGCTGCCGCAATCGGCCCTGCCGCTCTCGCCTTCGCCAGATGTTCGCGACCAAGACCGGCAAAAGCCTCGATGGCGGCGGAGATGCGCGGCCTATCGTCGCCGGCAAGGAAGGTATCGCGGTCGAGACCGGTTGCCGACAGGATCTGCAGCGGAATATAGACCTGGCCGCGGCGGCGATGCAGCGGCATCAGCAGCAATAGCCCGGCGACGGCCTGGGCAACGCCGGCATGGCCGGCAGCGTCGGCCGATCGTGCGGCCTCCTCAGGCGAAAGCACGAGGCTTGCCAGCTGGATCAGGGCGGATGCCGTCTCGCCGGCGTAACCTTCAAGCGAGAGACGGGTCTCCATCGGATCGTCATAGAGATCGAAAGTGCGGGCCTCGATCATGTCGATCAGCGTCTTGCGAGGCAGACGGTGCGTTTCGATCGCGGCCAGAAGTGCAGAGGCGACGGGATTGGCCGCCGTCGAGCCATGTGCGCTGCCTTCCAGCAGATCGTGCCAATATTGCAGCCTGACTTCGCCAGGCAACGGCTCGTGCACGAGATCGCGGACGCGGGCAAGCTCGGCATTAAAGGCATAGAGAGCTGCAAGCGCGCCGCGCTTTTCCTCCGGCGACAGCAGACACGCGAGATAGCGGTCGCGATCGCTGTCACGCAGCATCGCCAGGCAGATCTCCTGGTTCGTCGTACTATTCGCTTCCGTCATCGTCAGACCGCGATCAATGCCGCGGCGACGGCGCGCTGCTCCGAGAGCATGATATTGAAGGTGCGCACCGCAGCCCCGGTGCTCATCGGATCGGAGGAGATGCCGCGCGATTTCAGCGCCAGCTTCAATTCCTCAGGCAGACGGCGAAGCTCGGTTCCGGTGCCGACGAGCAAAACTTCGATATCACTAGCCTCATCCAGCACACGGCGGAAATTTTCCGGCGACAGCGGTTTCGACATATCCATGTCCCAGCCATGAATGCCGGAAGGCAGGCAAAGGATCGAGCCGCGATGCGACATGTCGGCAAAACGGAAACCGCCGTTGCCGTAAGTGTCGATCGGGGCGCGCCCGGGGAAATGCGCAGCGCGGATTTCTATGCCTTTTGCCATGTTTTCAAACCACCGTGCCGGATTTTACACCAGCATCCGTCTTGTTGCTCTCTTCCCCGTCGGGAGCCTCCGGCCGCAGCCGGAAGACGATCAATACAGGAGCGGCGATATAGATCGAAGAGAAAGTGCCGAGAGCGACGCCGAAGAGCATCGTAAAGGTGAAGGAGCGGATGACGTCGCCCCCGAAGAGATAGAGTGCGAGCAAGGCGAGCAGCGTCGTCGCCGCGGTCAGAACGGTGCGCGACAGCGTCTGGTTGATCGAGGCATCGATCAGGATCGGCAGCGGCATCTTCTTGTATCGCTTGAGATTCTCGCGCATGCGGTCATAGACCACGACCGTGTCGTTCAGGGAATAACCGACGATGGTCAGGACCGCGGCGATGCTCGTCAGATTGAACTCGATGCCGGTGAGGACGAAAAGACCGAGCATGATGATGACGTCGTGCAGCGTTGCGACGATGGCGCCGACTGCGAACTGCCATTCGAAGCGGATCCAGATGTAGATCAGGATCGCCGCCAGCGCTGCCAGCACGCCGAGCGTCGCCATCATCGTCAATTCGCCCGAGATGGCGGGGCCGACGACCTCGACTCGGCGGAAATCATAATCCTCCTGGAGCTCGCCGCGCACCAGCGTCGCCGCCGACTGTTCGGCATTCTCGCCGCCGCCCTGGGAAGCGATGCGGATCCGCGCGTTCGGCGGGCCGCCGGTGCGTTCGACACTGACATCCCCAAGATTGAGATCATTGAGGCGCGAGCTGAGATCGGCGATGTCGGCATTGCCCTGCTTCGCCGTCACTTCGATCAGCGAGCCGCCAGTGAAATCGATGCCGAGATGCAGGCCGACGGTGGCAAAGGCGGCCATGGCGATCAGCGAAATAACCGCCGAGGCCGTGAAGACATAACGGCGGATCCCCATGAAACGAATATTGGCATGCTCGAAAAGATGGGTGAGGATACTCTTCGGCAGATGCCGGGGATGGCGCCGTCTCAACCAGATGGCGACGATCGAACGCGTCAGCGTGAAAGCCGTGAAGACGGTCGTCAGGATGCCGACCGCCAGCGTCACCGCGAAACCGCGGATGGTTTCGCTGCCGAGGAAGAAGAGGATGATGGCGGCGATGAAGATCGTGACATTCGCGTCGACGATCGTTGCGAATGCGCGCGAGAAACCCCGACCGACTGCCTCCGCAAAGGAATGGGTGGTTTTCTCTTCTTCCCGGATGCGCTCGTAGATCAGCACGTTCGAGTCGACGGCCATGCCGACGATGAGCACGATGCCGGCAATGCCCGGCAAGGTGAGCGTCGCGCCGGCAAGGCTGAGCACCGCGACGATGAGGATCAGGTTGAAGAAGAGCGAGACGACGGCGATGACGCCGAGAATACGGTAAAGCGCGATCATCAGCGCTGCGACCAGTACAACGGCGACGAGGCCGGCAATAAGGCCGCTGAAGATGGAATCGGCGCCGAATGTCGGGCTGACGCTACGCTCCTCAACGCTCGTCAGCGTCGCCGGCAAGGCGCCGCCACGCAGCATGATGGCAAGGTCGCGGACGCCATCCTCGGAGAAGTTTGCCGAAATCCGGCCCTCACCGCCGGTGATCGCCGCATCGATGACCGGTGACGACATTACCTGGTCATCGAAAACGATGGCAAGGTGCTTGCCGATATTCTGCCCGGTCGCCTGCGCCAGCCGCTGCGTGCCCTCGGCGTCGAGACGGTAGGTGATCGAGGTATCCTGCGTCTGCGGATCGACGACAGGCTCGATATCGACCATGTTGCTGCCGCTGACGAAAGCGGTGCGGTCGACGAGATAAGGTACCGGCGGATCGTCCAGCGAATAGAGCACCTGCGATGTGGCCGGCCAACGGCCGTTCAGCGCTTCCTGCCCCGACATGCTTTCGTCGATCAGATGAAAGGAAAGCTTGGCCGGCTGGTTCAGGATGTTTTTCAGCCGCTCCGCATCGAGCGAGCCCAGCACCTGCACGACGATCCGGTCGGCGCCATCGGGGCGAACGAGGAAATTGTCATAGCCGAATCCGGCGATGCGGCGGCCTACGATATCGAGCGACCGGGTCCGGGCCGAGGCGACGTCGGCGGTAATGCCGGCGTCGGAAATCTGCAGCGAGAGTTGCCCCTCCCCGCCCTGTTGCAGCGCGATCTCAGGTCCTGAACGTCCCGCAGCCGTCGTCAAAGGCTTGAGGAGATCGACCGCCGCCTGTGTCTGGGCCGGATCGGTGATCCGGACGGTGACGGTCTGGTCATTGCCGGTCAGCCCGGTATAGCGGATGCCGGCGCCGCGCAGCGCGTTGCGCACATTGGCGACCGCCTGCTCCAGGCGGTCCTTGACGATATCGGAACGCTCGACCTTCAGAACGATATGCGAACCGCCCTGCAGGTCGAGGCCGAGCGTCATGCGGTCGTGGCGCAACCAGTCCGGCAGAGAGGAACGCTGCGCCTCGGTCAGCAAATTGGGCGCAGCGATGACGATGGCCGCAAACGCGACCAGCCAAATCAGAAGTGTTTTCCAGCGGGAAAAATGCAACATTCTCTCGACGATCTTCCGATCCGGCGGTCCTGCCGTTATCGCTTGTTACGCTGCGTCGGCCTTGACTGGTTCACCCTTGACGCGGACGTCCGAAATGCCACTGCGGACGATACGCACGCGAACGCCTTCAGCGATCTCGACTTCAACTTCCTTGTCGTCGATGACCTTGGTGACCTTACCGACGAGACCGCCACCGGTGACGACCTGGTCGCCGCGACGGATCGCCTTCAGGGTCTCCTCACGCTTTTTTGCCTGTGCGCGCTGCGGACGGATCAGCAGGAAGTACCAGACGACCATCAGCGGCACGAACAGGATGATCATTTCGAAACCGGAGCCGCCGAATCCCGTTGCGGTATCGGTCGCGCTCTGGGCGAATGCCGGGGTGATGAACATGCTAAACTCCTCAGGCTTGGGCGGCGGAACTCCGCCTCTCTTTTCAGGTTGCCGGACTATAGTTACCGCTTCGATGAATGCAACAGAAACAGCCGGAAACAGTACCGATTCCGCTGCCTCATAACCTTTCCGCCGTCAAAACGCCATGGTACCCGGCATCCAAAGATCAAAGCAGATTGCCGCAGTGAGAAATCAGGAGGCCACCGATGACCGAGGAAATCAACACAGCCCTGCTTGCCGAACTGAGACGGCTCGCAGACGCCGTCGAGCGTCTTGCCGGACCGGCGCCTACCCTCAACGACTGGGATGCCGCCGACTGTTTCGTCTGGGCACCATCGCGCCAGCATCTGCAGCCGGTCAAGCGACCGAACCGGGTGGCATTGAAGCTCATCCGCGGCGTCGATCACGTGCGCGACATCCTGCATGAGAATACGGTGCGTTTCGCCGACGGTTATGCCGCCAACAATGTGCTGCTCTGGGGCGCGCGCGGCATGGGCAAATCCTCGCTTGTCAAGGCCGTGCACGAGGATGTCAGGCGCGAAAGCGGCGTCTCGCTGAAGCTGGTCGAAGTCCATCGCGAGGATATCGCCAGCCTTCCCAACCTGCTTGACCTGTTGAAGGACACACCACACCGCGTGATCGTCTTCTGCGACGATCTCTCCTTCGATCACGACGACACCGCCTACAAGTCGCTGAAGGCAGCGCTCGACGGCGGCGTCGAAGGACGACCGGACAATGTGCTCTTCTACGCCACCTCCAACCGGCGTCATCTTCTGCCGCGGCACATGATGGAAAACGAGCAGTCGACGGCGATCAATCCGTCGGAGGCGGTCGAGGAGAAGGTTTCGCTTTCCGACCGCTTCGGCCTCTGGCTCGGCTTCCATAAATGCAGCCAGGAGGATTATCTCGGCATGATCGACGGCTATGCCGATCACTTCAAGCTCGGGCTCGACCGCAGCAAGATGCATGCGGAGGCGCTGGAATGGGCGACGACCCGCGGCGCGCGCTCCGGCCGTGTCGCCTGGCAGTATATCCAGGATCTGGCCGGGCGCATGCGCGTTCACATCGACAGAGCCTAAATCGCGTAGCATCAGGCGCAGTTCGGACGACATACCAAAAAACAAAAGCCCGGCGGGTGGCCGGGCTTTTGCGCTTCCTGGTACGCTGTACCTATTCCAGGAAAGTCATCGGGTTAACCGGGGACGCGTCCTTGCGCACCTCGAAATGGACCTGCGGCTGCTTGACGTCGCCGCTCATTCCGGAGACCGCGACGGTCTGGCCGCGCTGGATCTTCTGGCCGCGAGTGACGCTCAGCGTATCGGCGTTGCCGTAGACGGTGACGGTGCCGTCGTCGTGACGGACGAGAACCGTGTTGCCGAGTTCCTTCAGGCCGTTGCCGGCATAGATGACGACGCCGTTTTCGGCGGCCTTGATCGGCGTGCCCTGCGGTACCGAGATGTCGATGCCGTCGTTGCGGTTGCCGTTGACGTTGGCGCCGTATGAAGCAATGACCTGGCCGCGCACCGGCCAGCGATATTTGCCGATGCCGGTCGATTCCGGCGCGTCGGAGCTGACGTCCGACTTCTTCTCGACATCGTCGACGGTCTGGGTGGCAGCCGGCGCCTTGTAGGGCGCGGGCTGAACGGAAGCCGTCTGCTGGGCAGCAGCCGGCTGCGTCGGCTTCGGATCGACCTTCTCGGCCGGGATCGAGGCGGTCTTGATGTTGTCGGCGGTGCCGTTCGGGATCTTCAGGGCTTGACCGACGCGCAGCGAGCTAGCCGAAAGACTATTGGCGGCCTTGAGATCGTCGACATTGGTACCGGTCGCCTTGGCGATCTTTGCCAGCGAATCGCCTTGCTTGACGACATAGGTGCCGGCGGGCGCTTTCGGATCCTTGCCGGCGCCGACCGGAAGCTTGCCGGTGACATCGGCGTTCGCCATGGTCTTGTCGCGGGCGGAATTGGCGCCTGGAACGACAGCGACATTCTGCTCCGGCGCCTTGACCGGCTCCGGCAGCTTGCCGGGCTTGGAGAGATCGGCCGTCTGCGATGCCGCCTTGGCGGCATTGCCGCCGTTGAAGGTCGGGATCAGGATCGCCTGGCCGGGTTGGGCGGCAGATGCGGTCTTCAGATTGTTGACGCGAAGGATTTCCTTTTCCGGAACACCGAAGCGCCTGGAGAGCGTGGCAATGTTTTCACCCGGACGCAGCGTCACTGAAGGGGCATTGGTTGCGGACCAGCCGGAAACCCTCGGCGTCGTGCCTGTCGTCAAAGAATCGGGCGTCACCTTGGGTGCCGCCGGCGCCACCAACCGCGGCTTTTCAGCCTGCGGCGTAGCCGGGAAAGGCTGGGCGAGCGCAACTTCCTTTTCCCGCTGGCGGGATGGCGCCACAGCCGACGGTGCGGCAAGTTCTGTCCGCTGTACCGAGACCGGCGCGGAAGCCAGACGCGCGCTCGAGCTCGACGCGCGGATCGGATCGTAACTTGGGCGGGCGGGATAAGGCTGATTCAGCGCGTCATTGCCGCCGCCATAGCCCTGCTGGCTCGCAACGGCCGAACCGCCGAGATCGGCACGCGGCACCGGATCACCCTGAGAACCGTTCATATTCCTGCGCGGAATGGAACTTGTGGTGATCTGATCCTGCCCTGAGGAGGAAAACAAGCCGCCAAACCGTGTCACATCGGAACTGCAGCCCGTTGCGGCACTTGCCAGCAGGCCAACAACCAGAAGATTACCGGCCGACTTCCCGAACTTTGGCGAAAGACTGAAACGCATGACTCGACCCACTGAGAACGCAACCATTTGTGAGTCTATTAAAACGCGTTAGTATTACCACGCGGTTAAGATGCTGGAATCAGTGCGATATTTTTGAGAAGTTGATAACCATAGGCTTAGGGGTAAAAAATCGCAGTGCGCAGAGCATGATGCCCAAAACTTCGAGCGCTTTTCTGATTGTGATGCATATTCAGATTTCAGGCCGATCCGGCCGAAAAACATTTATGCCTGCGGCAGCCAGGCCCTACAGCAGCGAGGCAAGCCGCGGAACGATCGGCAGATAGGGAGCTTCGAACAGTTCCTCGCGTTCGAAACGGCTGCCGGTTTTCGTCAGCCGCACCATGCGGCACTCGTTTTCTGAAATCATCAGTGGCGCGATCATCGAACCGCCGGAAACGAGCTGGTCGGTATAAAAGCGCGGCATGGCATTGAAGGCGGCCGTCACCAGGATGCGGTCGAAAGTTCCCTCTCCCTGCATGCCGGCGCTGCCGTCGGCATGGCGAACGATGACGCTGCGCAGACCAAGCGATTCCATGCGTCGCTGCGCTGCCGTGGTCAGCGTCTTGTAGCGGTCGATGGACAGAACACGCTCGGCCATGCGGCCCATGACGGCGGCGGTAAAGCCGCTGCCGGTGCCGATCTCCAGAACGCGCTGTCCTGGTTTGAGCTTCAGGTGATGCAGGATGCGGACGGCAAAATCGATGCCTTCGAGGAAGGAGCCGCATTCGATCGGTATCGTCCGGCTCGAATAGGCGTCGTCGGCGAATTGCGGCGGCACGAACAATGACCGCTGCGTCTGCTCGACCGCCGTCAGCAGATCGAGGTCGGAGATGCCTTCGGCACGCAATCTGAGGACGAGCGCCGCAAAGCCCTCCTTCTCCGCCAGTTTAGCCGTCAAACTTGTGCTCCGTATCCCAAGGCCCGCGCCACGCGGTCCGTCACGGAATAATCGGTCAGATCAAGTTTCAAAGGCGTTACCGAAATCTTATTATGCTTCAAGGCGTGAATATCGGTGCCTTCGATGAAGGCGCCGGCGCGTTCGCCGAACTTCAGCCAGTAGTAGGGAAAGCCCCGGCCATCGGAGCGGGCGTCGACCTGCAGGTTGAAGGCGAGCTTGCCCTGCATGGTCACTTCCGCGCCATCGACCTCGTCGGGACGGCAGTTCGGGAAATTGAGATTGAGGAACGTGCCCTCCGGCAGGTCGAGCACCATCAGCTTTTCCAGGAGCGCTGGGGCATGCGTTTCGCAGACCTCCCACGGCACGATGCGCGCGCCGTCCTCATAGAGATAGGCCTGGCTCAGCGCGAAGGAGCGCACGCCCTGCATCGTGCCCTCGATGGCGCCGGCGATCGTGCCGGAATAGGTGACGTCGTCGGCAACGTTCGAACCTGAATTGACGCCTGACAGCACGAGATCCGGCTTGATGTCCATCACCTGCCGGATGCCCATGATGACGCAATCGGTCGGCGTGCCGCGCAGCGCGAAATGCTTGTCGGAAATCTTGCGCAGCCGCAACGGTTCAGACAGGCTCAGCGAATGGGCCAGGCCGCTCTGGTCGGTTTCGGGCGCCACGATCCAGACATCGTCGGACAGCGTGCGCGCGATCCGCTCCAGGGCGGCGAGCCCTTCGGCGTGAATGCCATCGTCATTCGTAAGCAGGATGCGCATCGCCTCAGGCCGCCCGTTCGATCTTGGTCAATCCGCCCATATAGGGGAGCAAAACGTCCGGAATCGTGACGGAGCCGTCCTCGTTCAGATAATTTTCAAGGACAGCGATCAGGCAGCGACCGACGGCGGTGCCGGAACCGTTCAGCGTGTGGACGAACCTGTTGCTCTTGTCATCCTTGCCGCGGTAGCGCGCATTCATCCGCCGGCCCTGAAAATCACCGCAGACCGAGCAGGAGGAAATTTCACGGAAGGCATTCTGCCCCGGCAGCCAGACTTCAAGATCGTAAGTCTTGCGCGAACCGAAGCCCATGTCGCCGGTGCAAAGCGTCATCGTGCGGAAATGCAGGCCGAGGCGTTTCAGCACCTCCTCGGCGCAGGCGGTCATCCGTTCGTGCTCGGCAACGGCGCTCTCGGCGTCGGTGATCGAGACGAGTTCGCATTTCCAGAACTGGTGCTGGCGCAGCATGCCACGCGTATCGCGGCCGGCAGAGCCTGCTTCCGAGCGGAAAGACGGCGTCAATGCGGTGAAGCGGAGCGGCAGCTTGTCCTGATCGAGGATTTCCTCGCGCACCAGATTGGTGAGCGTCACTTCGGCCGTCGGGATCAGCCAGCGGCCGTCCGTCGTCTTGAAGAGATCCTCGGCGAATTTCGGCAGTTGGGCAGTGCCATAAACGGCCTCGTCGCGCACCATCAGGGGCGAGCTGACTTCGGTATAGCCGTGCTCGCTGGTGTGGAGATCGATCATGAACTGGCCGAGCGCGCGCTCGAGCTTGGCGAGCGGCCCGGTCAGAACCGTGAAGCGCGAACCGGAGAGCTTGGCGGCGCGCTCGAAATCCATATAGCCGAGCGCCTCGCCGATTTCGAAGTGTTCCTTCGGCGCGTGGTTCCAGCGCGGCTTTTCGCCGACGGTGCGGGTGACGACATTGTCATGCTCGTCCCTGCCGACCGGGACGTCGTCGAAGGGGATGTTCGGGATGCGCGAGAGCGCGTCGTTCAGTTCGGCCGTCAGCTGCCGGTCTTCTTCCTCGACCGCCGGCAGCAGGGTCTTCAATTCGGCGACCTCGGCCTTCAGCTTCTCGGCGAGCTCGCCGTTCTTCTGAGCCATCGCCGCGCCAATCTCCTTGGAGGCGATGTTGCGGCGAGACAGCAAGTCCTGCGCCTTCTGCACGGCGGAGCGGCGCTTTTCATCGAGGGCAACGAGACTTTGGGCCAGAGGCTCCGCCCCGCGCTTGGCAAGGGCGGCATCGAGCGCTTCGGGATTCTCACGGATCCATTTGATATCGAGCATCGTCGTTCCAGGTCGTTGCAACAGAGATGACCCGGCCAAAGCCTGATCGGGCCTCGACCGGATGTTAAGCGGCGCTCACAAAGGGGGATTGGGATCGCCGCTCAGACGCTGTCCGTCTTGGCAACGTCCGCGGATCCGGTGTCCTTTTCGACCGCCTGCCGGGCACGCTGGCGCTCCACGAGTCGCGCCGCATAGATGGAAATCTCGTAGAGAAGGATCGTCGGTATCGCAAGGCCGATCTGAGACATCGGATCCGGCGGCGTCAGCACGGCGGCAACGACGAAGGCGAGGACGATGGCGAACTTGCGCTTTTCGGCAAGCCATTGCGACGTCAGCAGGCCGACACGGGCAAGCAGCGTGGTGACGACGGGAAGCTGGAAGACAAGGCCGAAGGAGAAGACCAGCGTCATGATGAGGCTCAGATATTCCGAGACCTTCGGCATCAGCGAGATCGCCACCTCGTCATGACCCGGCGCCTGCTGCATCGACAGGAAGAACCACATGACCATCGGCGTGAAGAAGAAGTAGACGAGAGCAGCGCCCATCAGGAACAGGACCGGCGAAGCGATCAGGAACGGCAGGAAGGCCTGACGCTCGTTCTTGTAGAGGCCGGGGGCCACGAACTTGTAGACCTGGGCGGCAATGATCGGGAAAGCGACCACCAGGCCGCCGAACATCGCCACCTTGACCTGGGTGAAGAAGAATTCCTGCGGCGCGGTGTAGATGAGCTGCGCCTTCTCGACGTCGAGATGCGCCCACACGACGGCCGTCTTGTAGGGAATGACCAGATAATTGAAGAGATGCTTGGCAAAAAAGAAACATGCGATGAAGGCGACGAAAAACGCGCCGATCGACCAGATCAGCCGCGTGCGCAGCTCCATCAGGTGCTCGATCAGCGGCTGCGGCTTGTCTTCGATATCACCGCTCATGCCTCGTCCTTCTTCGTCTGCGCCGGCTTCTTCGGCGTTGCAGTCTTTTTGACTGCCGTCGCGCGCTTCGGTTTTTCCACAGGCACGGCAACGGCCGCCGCAGCATCGATTTTGTCGGCAGCCTTGACGCGCGGCTTGCGCACGGGTTTCGGCTTGGCGGCAACCGTATCGGCCTGGACAGCCGCTGCTGCGATGGGTTCAGGCTGCGCCGGCGCAGGCACCAGCGGCGGCGTTTCCGGCAGGCTCATCGACGGCGTCGGGGCAGAGACCGCAGCAGAAGGCACCTCGGTCTTGTTTTCCGTGACCACGGTCGACTTCTGCAGGTCGGCTTTGATCTCGTTGCCCATCTGGCGAAGCGGGTTCATCGCCTCGCGCAGGCTGTTGACCGGGTTGAGCTTCTGGGCGTCGCTGATCGTCTGGCGGACATCGTCAAGCTCGGCTTCGCGCAACGCTTCGTCGAACTGCGCACGGAATTCACCCGCCACCTTGCGGGCACGCTGCGTCATCTTGCCGAAAGCGCGCAGCATCGGCGGCAAATCCTTGGGACCGACCACCACGATCAGTACGACCGCGATGACCAAAAGCTCGGTCCAGCCAATATCGAACATGCAAGGCTCCTGGACGGGAAGCGCGGGGGCTGCGCTTTTTCCCGGACTTGGTTACTTCGTTTCGTCGGCCTTGTGATCGACGGTCTTTGCCGTGTCCGGCGCGTCCTCGTCCGTCATGCCCTTCTTGAAGCTCTTGATGCCCTTGGCAACGTCGCCCATCAGTTCCGGAATCTTGCCGCGACCGAACAACAACAGCACGATGACCAGAACGATCAGCCAGTGCCACATGCTAAAAGAACCCATCATTACGCTTACTCCCTGTTTCTATGTTCCCACGATGTAAGGATTTCCGACACCGTTTCCAACATCAAGCCCTTTGAACTGCGCTTAATGTCACGGTATCGCCCTTTGTGACAAGCCATTGACCCGCCGAAAAGTGCTGGTTCTATTGTTTTCGCCATGCATGGCAAAAGCAAGACGCAAACCCCTCAATCTTCAGAGGTGCCGCGCGGCGCCAACAACCCCAATTCCTCGAGGTCCATCTGGGTGATCGGATCTTCGTCCTCGGTCAGTTCGTCGTTCATCAACGGCGAGGGAATATTGAAATTCGCCGGAATGCGGCCCGACAGCAAGCCCGCTCCCTTCAACTCTTCGAGACCCGGCAAGTCACGCAGCTCTTCGAGACCGAAATGGTCGAGGAAATCGCGTGTCGTGCCCAATGTCACCGGCCGGCCCGGCGTGCGCCGGCGGCCGCGGAACCGCACCCAGCCGGCCTCCATCAACACGTCGAGCGTGCCGCGCGAGGTCTGGACGCCACGGATATCCTCGATCTCGGCCCGCGTCACCGGCTGGTGATAGGCAATGATCGCCAGCACTTCCAATGCTGCGCGCGAAAGCTTCTTCACCTCATTGTCATCACGGCGGATGATGAATGACAGGTCGGCGGCAGTGCGGAAGGCCCAGGCGCCCTCGACCTGGACCAGATTGACGCCCCGCGGCGCATACTGCTCCTTCAGGCGCAGCATGATGGTGCGCACGTCGGTCTTCTCAGGCAGGCGCTCGGCGAGGAAGCCTTCGGAGACCGGCTGCGACGAGGCGAAGACCAGCGCCTCGGCGATGCGCTCGGCCTCGATCTCGGCCTGCAGTTCGCGGCTCCTGTCGTCGAAATCGCCTTCGAAATCCTCTTCGCTCTTCGGATCGATCAAGCCGGCTGCTCCTGCTCCACCACCTGCAGCGTGGCATGTTTTGGACCGCGGCGCATGTATATCGGCTGAAAGGCGCCATCCTGACGGATTTCGAGCTTGCCCTCACGCACCAGCTCCAGCGAGGCGGCAAAGGCGCTGGCGATTGCCGTGACGCGTTCCTCGGGTGCTGCGAGATAACGCAGCAGGTAATGCTCCATCGCCGTCCAGTCACCGATCTCGCCGATCATCTGGGTCAACAGCTCGCGGGCATCGGTCAGCGACCAGACACTGCGCCGCTCGATCGTCACCTGGGTGACGGCATTGCGCTGCCGCAGCGCCGCATAGGCGGTCAGGAGATCGTAGAGGCTTGCCGCATAAGCGGATTGCTGACGGTCGGGAATATGCTCGGGGGCGCCACGCACGAAGATATCGCGGCCGAGACGGTTGCGATTGACGAGGCCCTCCGCCGCCCGGCGCATGGCTTCCAGGCGTTTCAGGCGGAAGGCGAGCGTTGCCGCCAGTTCCTCGCCCGAAGGACCGTCATCCTTGACCTGCTGGGGAATGAGCAACCGTGACTTGAGATAGGCAAGCCAGGCGGCCATGACGAGATAATCGGCGGCCAGCTCGATGCGGATCCGCCGGGCGCTTTCGATGAAGAGCAGATATTGCTCGGCAAGCGCCAGCACCGAGATGCGCGACAGGTCGACCTTCTGGTTGCGGGCGAGATAGAGCAAGAGGTCGAGCGGGCCTTCGAAGCCGGCGACGTCAATCACCAGCGCTGGCTCGTGGCTGGCGCGCTCGGCACCGTTATCCTGCCACAGCTTGTCCATCGGCGTTGCCGCCTGCGGACGTTCCGTGCCCTTGACCGTGCTCACCTAGCTGCTCCCTTACGATCAGACCGTCGCAAACATCGCCTCGAATTCCACCCTCAATTCCGTTTCGTCGGATCTATCCGGCGCCGCGAAGCCTGCTTCCACCGCTTTTGCGCGGGCAAGCGAGATGCCGGCGAGCGGCGGAACATTTGCCACGACATCCCGCATCTCGTCCATATCGCCATTGCAATGCAGCACGATATCGCATCCGCCTGCAATGATATTCGCCGCACGCTCACCGATCGTACCGGAAAGAGCGTTCATCGAGCTGTCGTCGGAGAGCAGCAGACCGGTAAAGCCGATATGCTGACGGATGATGCCGTCGATCACCTTGCGCGAGGTCGTCGCCGGATTGTCCGGGTCGATGGCAGTGAAGACGAGGTGACAGGTCATCGCCATCAACTCGTCCTTCATCGCGATAAAGGGCGGGAAATCGTGGGTCTCCAGCTCATCACGCGAGACGGTGACGACAGGCAGATCCAGATGTGAATCCGCGAAACCGCGGCCGTGGCCGGGCATATGCTTCATCACAGGCAACAGGCCGCCGGCCTTCAGGCCTTCGGCAGCCGCCCGGCCCATGGCGATGACGGTGTCGGGATCGCCGCCATAGGCGCGGTCGCCGATGACGTTGCTGCTGCCCTCCACCGGCACGTCGAGCACCGGCAGGCAATCGACATCGATGCCGAGGCTCGAAAGGTCGAAGGCATGCAGCCGCGACATCAGCCATGCGGCCCGCAGGCCAAGCGCCGGGTCGCGGCGATAAAGATCGCCGAGCGCCTGGCCGGAAGGATAACGCGCCAGAATGGGCGGGCGGATGCGCTGGACGCGGCCGCCTTCCTGGTCGATCAGCACCGGCGCATGCCAGCCGACGCTTTCGCGCAGATCGGCGACGAGATCGGTGATCTGCCGGGCTTCGGAGATGTTGCGCCCGAAGAGGATGAAGCCCCAGGGCCGTTCGCCCCGGTAAAAGGCCTTTTCTTCGGATGTGAGGGCAAGGCCGCTGCAGCCAAGGATCATCGCTTTTGATTCGGTCATGTGAGAATCATAGACGGCGCCCGGCCAAATGCGAGCAAGGTCCAGCGCGATGCACAAAAAAGAGCGGCGGACCAATCCGGTCCGCCGCTTCCGATATCAATGAGCCTGATTCTTACTTGGAGATCAGGCAGCTTCCGCCCGCGGCGCGATACTGTTCGCAGAGCGCAGCCGCCTCGTCCTTGGAACCGGCCGGAATGCGAACACGGTAGAACGTGCCCTTGCCGGCGATATCGGCCCTGCGGATCTCATGGCTACGGCCGCCAAGCACACCGGCGAATTTCTTCGACAGGTTGGCATAGGATTTGTTCGCCTCGTCTTCCGACGGCAGCGAGGCGATCTGGATGCCGTAGCCGCCGGCGGACGCAGCCTGCTGCGGCTTTGCGGCAACCGGTGCTGCGGCCGCGACCTCAGCCGTCGTCTGCTGTGCAGGCGGCCGGACATTGCCCTTCTCGGTCACGGTGCCGACGACGTTGACGGGCTGGTCGACCGGACGGGCGGTCGGGATCGGAGCGGTATCGGCAATCGCCGAGGTCTTGACCGGGCGCACCGGCGGCTCGACCGGGGCGGGATTTGCGGCCTGCGCGTCGGCGCTGCCTGCAAGCGGCGGCTCAGCCGGCGCGGTTTCAGCAGGTGCTGCAGAACGAGCATCGGCGGAAGCAACCTCGGCGCTTGCCGGGAAACTTGCGGCCGTTCCGGCGACCGGAGGCGCAGTCGGGGTCGATGGCGTCGTCTGGGCCGTCAACGGCGGCAGAGCCGACTGCGTCGGCTGGGCAGACTGCGCCGCCTGTGTCGGCTGGTCGGCGGGCGCCGGCTCCTCGCGTGCGACCAAGGTGCCGTCAGGCTTGACGATCATCGTGCGGACCTTGCGCGGCGAAACGGACGGCGCCTTGTCGGCATCGGTTGCCGAAGCGTTGTCGGCATTGTCCTGGTTGGGCAGCAGACGCGGATCCTGCGTCTCACCGACCGCGGTCGGCGTGACCTGATCACCGGCATTGGCGTTCTCGTCGTCCTCAGGCAGCGCTTCCGGTGTCAGGGTACGCTGGACGACATCGACGGGCGCCTCGTCGGAAGAAACGAGCGCCTTCTGCTTCGGCTCCTCGGCAGAACCCGCGACGCGGTCGTAGACAGCCTTATCCTGGTTCGGCACGGTCTTGCCGCCCGGATTTTCCGGAACGACCTTGACCGGCTCCTTGTCGGCGGTGATCACGCGCGGCTCGCCGGTTGCAACAATGCCGAGCCCCTCGCCGTTCCAGACGGAGGAATAGACGCCATAACCAACGCCGGCAAAAACGACGAGCACGACAGCCCCGGCCAGCAGCCGGCGCATCGACCGGGCGCGGCTGAAATCAGCGGCCTGGCTTGCCGATTCGATACGGACTTCGGAGGTTTCACGGCGCTCGACCGGTTCGCGCACGCTGCGGCGGAAATCCTCCTCCAGCGCCCGTTCGAAATCATCGAGGCCATCGGCGATGGTGGGCTTGACCGGCTTTGCCGCGGCAGCAGCCGTATCCCGGACCGGCGCCGGGGTTTCCCGCGGCTTGGCCGGCTCAAAGAAGCTGGCGATCTCTGCGTCGAGATCGAAATCGAAATCCGCAGTTTTTGCGACCGGCGCAGGCTGCTCCACCGGCGGCAGCGCCGGCACATGCATATCGTCGACGGTCTCGGGACGATCCTCCGGATCGGAGATCATCGCCGGATCGAAAGGCAAGTCTTCGGTGGATTCGGCGACAGGCGCCGCCCAGTTGAAAGCCGGCGCCGGAGCTGGCGCCTGCGGCTCAGAAACGGCGGCCGGAGCGGGCCGCACCGAGGCGGCGGCATCCTGCTGGGGAGCAGGAGCTGGCGGCTCAGGCGCAAAAACGGGAGCCGGCCGCGGAGCGACGGCGGCGACTTGCTGCGGCGCAGGGGTTATCGGCTGCGGCGCAGGCTCGATCTGCTCGGAGAAATCGAGATCGGCGAGTTCCAGTTCGATGCCGGCAAGATCCAGTTCGAAATCATGGCCGGCGAAGGGATCGTCGGCTTCCGGTACGGGCTGCGGCGCCTGCGAATATGCCGTTACAGCAGGCTGCGGCGCAACAACTTCGGCAAGTTGCGGCGCGACAGGCCGTGCGGCTTCGGCAGCATAGACCGGAGCAGGCTCGATCGGAGCAGGTCGGACGAATGCTGCGGCGACCGGTGCGGGCGCGATCACCTCGGGCTGAACAGGTGCTGCGGCCACCGGGACGGCAGGAACGGGTGCCGCCTCGATCGATGCGGGCTGCGGCGAAACGGGCGCCGGATTGGCGCGTTGCGGCACCGGATAACGCGAGACGTCGGCCAGCAGATCGTCGAGATCGAAGGTGCCGGCGGTGTGTGGAACCTCCGGCACGACCTCGGTCAGCGCCGCATCGGCCTGGATCTCGCCATCGACGGCCGCGGCAATGAGATCGAAACCGGCGTCGGAGCGGAGATCCTCCAGCCCGTCTTCGATTTCGACGAATTCCTCGGCTTCGGCAGCCTCTTCCGACGCGATGACCTCATCATGGCGATCGAGTTCGGCGGGGAAGCCAAGCGACGGCGAAGCGGATTCGAATTCCTCGGAGGGCTCGACAGCGGCGACAGGCGCCGGCGGCTCGATCACAGATTGCAGCTCGACCGCAGGAAGATCGACCGACGGCGCTTCAGCGACCGGTGCTGCGACCGTTTCGGCCACAGGCGCCGGCGCAACAACCGGCTCCTCGCGCTTCGCGGCATGGAAATTGGCGAGCGGCAGCCTGATGCTGGCAGCCGACCATTGCGGCGCCTTGGCGGGTTGCGGCAGCGAAGAGACCGGTGCTGCACCGATCGACAGCTCAAGCTCCTCGATGAGGTCGCGCGCACCGCCGAAGACCGACTGCACCGACGCTTCGGGAGCGGGCTCAGGGGAAAGCTGCTCCGCCCAGTCGGCGGCGGGCGTGTCCTGATTCTCCACGGCCAAAGTCACGTCTTCGTCAGCATCATCGGGAGCGACGGACACCGGCTCAGCAGCCTCCGCACGTTCGTCAGCGGGAGAAACATCGAGAACGGGCTCGACGTAATCTTCAGGCAGGTCGTCAGAGATCGGCTCGGCGGGCCGGTCGAGCTCTGCGAGCGGACGTGGCGAATCGTATCGGTCGAACTCGCGCCCAAGCTCTTCCTCGAGATCGAGGGCCGGCTCGCGCCGAGCCGCCTCGGTCATCGTATTCGCTGCAACACGCGGCTCGAAGCCGACGATACGGGCAAGTTCGGCCAACGGATCGTCGTCGGCAAACAGATCGTCTTTTCCGCGCGTATCATACGCAAGTTGTTTATCAGCCATGCCTATCCCACTCGCAAACGCCAACGCTCAAATGCCAGCGCATTGTGGGGAAATGGTGACGTTATCGCATTTCGTCCGGTGCGGCAGTGCCTGTAATGGCAAGTCCCGACTTCAAAACCGACGCGACGGCGTACACCAGCCCAAGTCTGGCAATACTTGATTCTCGGTTTTTATCATTAACAAATCGTAATTCCGGCTGATCTTTACCTTTGTTCCAGTGCGCGTGGAACGAACTTGCGACGTCGTAGAGGTAAAAAGCGATGCGATGCGGCTCCTGCGACTGGGCGGCCGCCTCGACGATCCGCGGGAATTCGGCGAGCTTGGCGACAAGCTGCAATTCGGCCGGATCACCAATGCCAGCAACGGTTTTCGCGAGATCCTCGGGCGAAACTTCGAGGCCGGGAAAAGCCTCCCTCGCCTGCCGGAAGACCGACATGCAGCGGGCATGCGCATACTGCACGTAAAAAACAGGATTATCTTTCGATTGTTCGGTCACTTTGGCGAAATCGAAGTCGAGCGGCTCGGAATTCTTGCGGTAGAGCATCATGAAGCGGACCGAATCACGACCGACTTCCTCGACGACGTCCCGAAGCGTGACGAAATCGCCGGAGCGTTTCGACATCTTCACCGGCTCGCCGTTTCGATAGAGCTTGACGAGCTGGCAAAGCAGCACCGTCAGCTTCGCCTTACCATCCGAAACGCCGCGTGCAACCGCTTCCAGGCGCTTGACGTAGCCGCCATGATCGGCGCCGAGCACATAGATCATCTCGTCGAAACCACGGTCGAACTTGTTCTTGAAGTAGGCCACGTCGGCGGCGAAATAGGTGTAGGCGCCGTCCGACTTGATCAGCGGCCGGTCGATATCGTCACCCACTTCGGTGGAGCGGAACAATGTCTGTTCGCGATCCTCCCAATCCTCGGGAAGCTGGCCCTTCGGCGGCGGCAGCGTGCCCTTGTAAACATAGCCCTTGAAGGTCAGGTCGTTGATCGCCGTGCGGATCGCCGCGGCCCCATTGGCATGCAGGGTGCGCTCGGAGAAGAAGACGTCGTGATGGACGTTCAGCGCCGCGAGATCGTCGCGGATCATCACCATCATCGCATCGATGGTGCGGTCCTTGACGATCGGCATCCATTGCTCTTCCGGCATGTTGTGCAGCCGCACGCCGTAATCGGCGGCAAGCGACTGGCCAACGGGCACGAGATAGTCGCCGGGATAGAGACCCGAAGGGATTTCGCCGATTTTTTCGCCGAGCGCTTCGCGATAACGCAGGAAAACGGAGCGGGCGAGCACATCGATCTGCGAGCCGGCATCGTTGATGTAATATTCCTTCTCGACGCCGTAACCGGCAAAAGCCAGCAGGTTGGCAAGCGCGTCGCCGACGACGGCGCCACGGCAATGGCCGACATGCATCGGGCCGGTCGGATTGGCCGAGACATATTCGACGTTGACCTTCCTGCCCTCACCCAGCGTCGAGCGGCCGTAATCGGTGCCGGCGCCGATGATCGAGGCGAGCAGCCGCTGCCAGTAGCCGACGGCGAGACGGATGTTGATGAAACCGGGGCCGGCAACCGAGACATCGGCGACGTCGGCATCCTCTTTCAGCTTGGCGATGATGACATCGGCCAGCGCGCGCGGATTGGTTCCGAGCGGTTTTGCCAGCACCATCGCGGCATTGGTCGCGACATCGCCATGGCTCGCGTCACGCGGCGGCTCGACGGTGATGCGGCCGAAATCGAGCTCAGATCGCTTTTCCCTGACCAGATCGATCTGTTCAAGGGCGGTTTTGATCCTGGCTTCGAAGTCGGTAAAAAGGTTCATCGCACTCTTCCATGCATAGGCTGTGCCAAAGGCTCAAATCGGGCCTCGGCGTGGGCGACCGCTGCCTATCGCAAATCCGGAGTGTGGTCAAACAACCGCCTGTGGGCGCTGATCGCATAGGTGTCGGTCATACCGGCGAGATAATCGCCGACATGGCGGGCCTTCGGCGCATCGGACAGGCCGGCGATATGATCGACCCAGTAATGGCTCTGCATCTCCTTGGGATTGGCCATGTAGGCGCCAAACAGATCGGTGACGATCTTTGCCGCGCCGGCGCGGATGCGCATGATATCGGCATTGCGGTAGATGCGTTTGAAGAGCATCGCCTTGATCTGCCGGTCGGTCTCGGCCATCGCCTCGGAAAAGGTGGCGATCACCTGACCGGCGCCGCGGATGTCGCCGGCGCTCTCGGGGCGAAGGAGGGAAAGACGCGCCTGCGCGACGCCGATGACGTCTTCGACCATGCGGGTGATCTGGCGGCGCATGATTTCATGGGTGAAGCGGCTCGGCTCCAGATGCGGATATCGCTCCCTCACCTCGGCCATCAGCCCGGCGAGAAATGGGATTTCCTCCAGCATCTCGAAAGTCAGGTAACCGGAACGCAGGCCGTCATCGATATCGTGGGTATTATAGGCGATGTCGTCGGCGATCGCCGCGACCTGGGCCTCGAGGCTGGCATAGCTTGCAAGCTCGAGATCGTGCAGCTCGCAATAATCGAGGATCGGCTGGGGAACGGGGCCGCGCGTGCCGACGCCATCCGGCGTCAGAAGCGGACCATTGTGCTTGACGAGACCTTCGAGGCTTTCCCATGTCAGGTTGATGCCGTCAAATTCGGCATAACGCCTCTCCAGCTTGGTCACGATGCGCAGCGATTGTGCATTGTGGTCGAAGCCGCCATAGGGCAGCAGCACCTCGTGCAGCGCGTCCTCGCCGGTGTGACCGAAGGGCGTGTGACCGAAATCGTGGACGAGGGCGACGCCTTCGGCCAGATCCTCGTCGAGCTTCAGGGCGCGGGCGAGCGCGCGGGCGATCTGCGCCACCTCGATCGTATGGGTCAGCCGGGTGCGGTAATGATCGCCATCCTGGGCGATGAAGACCTGCGTCTTGTGCTTCAGCCGGCGAAAGGCGGTGGTGTGGACGATGCGGTCGCGGTCGCGCTGGAAATCGGAGCGCGTCGGGCTTCCGTCTTCCTGATAGAGTCGTCCGCGGCTCGTCCAGGGGTCGGCCGCATAGACCGCCCTCTCACTGCTGCCGAAACCCAAAGCACGCGTATCGATCGTCATTCTTCACCGTCATCCTGCATGTTGCCGCATCTGCCCATTGACGCCGCTCTTCGCCCTTCATACCTATAGCCCGATAAAACGGCAAAGAGGCGCTTTCTCAACCGCATCGGCGTATCATCGCCTTTTCGCCAGGATTATGGTAAGTTTCTTTGATATCAGGCATTTGAACATTTCAGTGCCAAAACCCATTCTCTCCGGATCTTGACCCCGGCAGGAGGAAACATGACGGATACGAGTGTAACCCTTTCAGATGCCGCGGCAAAGCGTATCGCTGCGATCGTCGGCGCCGAAGCCGGCAAGAGCGCGTTGCGCGTTTCCGTCGAAGGCGGCGGCTGTTCGGGCTTTTCCTACAAGTTCGATCTTGCCGATAACGCCGGCGACGACGACATCGTCGTCGAAAAGAACGACGCCAAGGTGCTGATCGACAGCCTGTCGCTCGTCTATATGGCAGGCTCGGAGATCGACTTCGTCGACAATCTGCTTGGCCAATCCTTCCAGATCAAGAACCCGAACGCGGTGGCAAGCTGCGGCTGTGGCACCAGCTTCTCGATCTGACTTCTGAACGCACGGCCTTCTCCCCAACGAACCGGCCGAAGAACTATTTCCGGCCGGTTTATCGTCTTGTCCCCTGGTGAAATACCGCGATAAAAGAAGCGCACGAAGCTAACGGGACAGAGCCATGAAGATCGCGACCTGGAACATCAACGGCGTTAAGGCGCGCATCGACAATCTCACGCAATGGCTCAAGGATTCCGATCCCGATATCGTCTGCCTGCAGGAAATCAAAACCGTCGACGAAGGGTTTCCGCGGCTGGAGATCGAGGCGCTCGGCTATCACGTCGAGACGCACGGCCAGAAGGGCTTCAACGGCGTGGCGATCCTCTCCAAGAGTTCCCCTTTCGAAGTGAACCGCGGCCTACCCGGCGACCCGCTGGACGAACAGGCGCGTTTCCTCGAAGCCGTGTTCACGCTCCCCGACACGCGCATCCTGCGTGTCTGCTGCCTCTACCTGCCGAACGGCAATCCCGTCGACACGGAGAAATATCCCTACAAGCTCGCCTGGATGGAGCGCCTGCGGGCGTTCGCCGCCGAACGGCTGGCCTATGAGGAGATGCTGGTCCTTGCCGGCGATTACAATGTCATCCCGGAACCGCACGACTGCTTCGATCCCAAGGTCTGGGAAAACGATGCGCTGTTTCTGCCGCAGACGCGGGCGGCGTTCCGCCGGCTCGAAAATCTCGGGCTGACGGATGCGGTGCGCGCGACGACGGATGCGACGCAGTTCTATTCCTTCTGGGATTATCAGGCCGGCGCCTGGCCGAAGAACAACGGCATCCGCATCGACCATCTGATGCTGTCGCCGGAAGCCGCCGACCGGATGACGTCGGCCGCGATCGAGAAACATGTGCGGGCGTGGGAAAAGCCGTCCGACCACGTGCCTGTTATCGCCTATTTCGATTTTGCAGGCTGAGGCTTTTCCGCCTTACCGTGCCGTGGGTCCGAAAGGATGCACGGCACTCCTCTAGTCGTCGGAACCGGTCGCGATGCTGTGCGAGAGGGATACCGCCGTGCGGCGGTCGGCCTCGTTCGCAACAGAGAAGGCCTGCTCCTGCAACGCTTCCATCCAGCCACAGTCCTTGGGCTTGCAGCGGTCGAGTGCCGCCGTCATCAGCGCCAGACCACGGGCCGTCTGGCCTTCGTCGAACAGGATATTGCCGAAGACCGCCATGGCGCCGGGATGGCCGCTCTTGCGGGCCTGGTTCAACCATTTCTTCGCCTGCTGCGGGCTGGCATTGCCGCCCTCGCCGGCGAGCATCATCTGCGCCAGCTGGAACTGCGCTTCGGGGACGCCAAAGGTGGAGGCCACCTGGAAATAAAGTTGGCGTGCCTGGCTGAGGTCGATCCTGACCGGGCTGCCGGCAATGCCGTGCTTGTAATAGTTGGCGAGCGAGAGCAGCGCGTTGACGAAGAAGCCGGTATCTTCCGAACCGGGCTCGACGCCCTGCTGGGCGATCTCGCTATAGATCTTGAAGGCTTCGAAATCATCCTGGGTGACGCCGTCGCCATCGGCATACATGTTGGCAAGCGCCCAGCGCGAGCCGGTGTGCCCCTTTTCGGCGGCGTATCTATAGGCTTCCACCGCCTCTTCCTTCTGGCCGTTCTTGTAGGCCTTGAAGCCGAACTTGAAGAGGTCGAAGGGTCCGGATTCCTTGCTGACGCCGCCTTTGATATCGAATGCGCGGCACGGACCGGACAGCGCCAGCGCGACGGCTATCGACATGCCCATCAGCATGAATTTGAACAGTTTGAACTCGGACGTCACCATTTCAACCGATTTCTTTCGTTCATCTCAGGCAGGCGGCAACGGCGCTCGCGCCCTGCATCCCGCGGATGTATTCCTTCGAGGCGAGCGATCCCGCGGCGAGCTCAATGGCTCCCTTACCCGCGTCGCATCCAGCCCAATGGCCTTTTCTCAAAGGCGCTATTCTCAGCCCATCATTCAGAACCACCCGGCTCCCGGCATGGCCCCGACTGCAATCTCCGTGGCATTCTTTCGGCAGGTGCGGCATCCGCCTTCCCGCCTCATCGCATTCGTAAACAGCAAATGTGACGAAAGCGGTATCGACGTCTCCGGCAAAGCTAGGCTGCTCATCCGAACGGGTCGAAAACGACGACAATGGATGGATCGGCGACGTCATCGCAAGGCTGGATTGGCGGCCGGAACAGCCTTGTTCGGAAAGCGAAACGACTGCAATCAAACGACTGTCGCCAATCGCGCCGTACGATCTGGTGTTACCGGAAAAAAATCGACCCATGCTACTATTTACACGCACCGTAAGCCTGCCATCTCCTCGCCTGCAAATAGCGCTGCGCCCTCTTTGTGGCGGGAAATGGACAAATTCGCCCCGCCGCCACCTTACGCCAATCGTCGTAAAAAAGTGTTGCTGAATCGTCACAAATTGGAACGTCGATTTGTCTTGCCGACCGCCCAAAGAAAAGCCCGGCAAACTGCCGGGCTTTAACACTTTTACTTGGATCGCAGGATCAGAACTTGACCTTTACGCTGGTGGAAAGAGCCGCGACCAGATCGTCGCCGAAGGAATAGGAGACGTCGTTGCCATAGGTCCGGCCATTATAGACGTAGGTACCGGAATCCCCGCCCGTCATGATGCCGAGTGCGCCGGCCAGACGCCACTCGACATTCTCGACCGGCGTATAGGCGACACCTGCGCCGAGCGTCCATGTGTCGGTCTGGGCGCCGTAGCCCTGGCTCGTGCCGCGATCCCAGGTCAGGCTGAGGGCGCCGGACCATTGGTCGTTGAACTTGTGGCCGACGCCGCCGCTGACCGTCCAGCCGTCGCGGTAGAAGAGATCGAGCGAGGTGAGCTGGCTGCTGGCGGAGCAGGCGACGACGCCCTTGGTGGCCTTCGGGCAGAAGGCGATCGACTGCAGCACGCTCCAGTTCGTCCACTTGACCGACCCGAAGGCGAGCCAGTCGGGCGCAATGCCGCTCTGAAGCTTGAGCTCAACGGAATCCGGCGCCTCGGCCTCCCCATAGACCGGCGTCACGACACCGAGGTAGGGATTTTTGGGATTGGCGGCCTTCGGCACCTCGGTCAGGTCGACCGTGCCGGTGAGATCGTCATACTTGACCTTGCTGTTGTAGACCAGGCTGGCGCGGAAGGCATATTCCTCGATTTCGTAGGCGATGCCCGCCCGCCATCCCATAGCCTGGTCGGCAAGATCCAGACGACCGGTGCCGTCATAGATCAGCGCGGCCGGCATTGTGGTGATCGGCGCCACGAGGCGCGTCTTGAAACCTTCGACCGTCTGATAGAATCCCCCGCCGATCAGGCGAAGCTGGCCGGGACCCATATCGAAACGATAGGAGCAGGTGGCGCCGTAATTGCGGGTGCTGATCTTGGTTTCGATATTGTCGTTGACGCCAAGCCAGTCAGCGCCGGGATTGGTGTGTGCGCCGAAGGGTGTCGAAAAATCGCCCATGCAGTCGATCGAGTCGCCGAGACCAACCTTCACGCCGAGATAGGGGACCCAGTAATCCTCGGTATCATCCGCCGTGGTCGAACCGCCGCCGATGCCGTTGGTGCCGAGGCCATCGGTGGGATCGGTGTCCTTGACGTTCTTCAGCTTACGCTGCGGCATGACATAGGTCGCACCGGACTGCACGGCAAACCGCGAATTGTCGAAGAGAAGGTCGATATTGTATCCGCCGCGCTCCAGACCGCCGGCAAAGGATGGCGATGCAAGCGACGAAAAAAGAACGAGCGATGTTATGCCCTTGGAAAACCTACGAGATGCCATTGTGTCTCCCCCACTCCAGCAATTGATGTGACCCCACTCTAGTAAGTGTTCGCGTGATATGGCAACGCGCCCCTCAGCGGCGCTCCCGGCCATTGCAGTGGCTAATTTACGTAAAGAAATTGACGGACACGTCAAAAAATCTGGTTAATAAAATTTTTTTCGAACTTGGCGGCATTTCAGCGGTACTTTTGGGTTTTCATTCCAAACATTGCAGAAGCTGTATCAATCCGACAACAGTGGCACTTTTCGCCGGTCGGCCCCTTGTACGACAACAATCCACAGGCTGAGACGCCTAAAATCTGCTGGTTCGGGACCGAATCGCATGAGGCAGCAATAAAAAAGACGCACCCCGCAAAGGGCGCGTCTTTGAAATAACTTACCAAAATGGGTCGGGGAAATTTACCCGGCTTCGCTCACCCTGGAAAGAGCGGTCGTCAGGCTGCCGATCTGACCCTTCAGTTCCTCAAGGCGCTCGCGTTCGGCCTCGACCACTTCGGGATTGGCATTGGCGACGAACTTCTCGTTGGAGAGCTTGCCGTCGATCCGGGAGATCTCGCCTTCCATCTTGGCAATCGCCTTTTCGAGCCGAGCCTTTTCGGCGGAAAGGTCGATCAGCTTGCCGAGCGGCAGGCAGATGGTGGCCTCGGCGACAACGATCTGTGCGGCACCCTTCGGCGCGTCCTCCGCCAGCGATATCGCCTCGACGCGCGCAAGCCGCTTGATGGCCGCGTCGTGGCGGAACAGCCTTTCACGCGTCAGGCTGTTGGCCTTGACGACGACGAGCGGGGCTGTCGCCGACGGCGGCACGTTCATTTCAGCGCGCACCGAGCGGATGCCGGAGACGAGGTCGATCAGCCAGTTGATCTCGTCGGCGGCGCCGTCGTCGGCATAGGAGGGCGCAGGCCATTCGGCGTGGCAGACCAGTGTGTCGCGCTCTTTGCCATCGCCTGCGGTATGGGCCCAAAGCTCTTCGGTCATGAAGGGCATGAAGGGATGCAGCAGCTTGTAGATCTCTTCGAGAATATAGGCGCTGCAGGCCTGGGCTTCAGCCTTGGCGCCCTCGTCCTCGCCGTTGAAGACCGGCTTCAAGAGTTCGAGATACCAGTCGCAGACCTCGTTCCAGACGAAGCGATAGAGCGCACCGGCGGCATCGTTGAAGCGGAAGGCTTCGAGTGCTTCCGTAACGTCACGTTCCGTACGGGCAAGCTCCGTCAGGATCCAGCGGTTGATGGTGAGCTCGGCCGCCTCGGGCACGAAATGCGGATCGCTCTTCGCCCCGTTCATCTCGGCGAAACGCGTGGCATTCCAGAGCTTGGTGCCGAAATTGCGGTAGCCGGCGATACGAGCCGGATCGAGCTTCACGTCGCGGCCCTGTGCGGCCATGATCGCCAGGGTGAAGCGCAGCGCGTCGGCGCCGTATTCGTCGATCAGTTCCAGGGGATCGATGACGTTGCCCTTCGATTTCGACATCTTCTGCCCATTCTTGTCGCGCACCAGCGCGTGGACATAGACGGTCTGGAAGGGCTCGACCGGCTGGCCGTCCTCGTCCTTCATGAAGTGCAGGCCCATCATCATCATCCGGGCCACCCAGAAGAAGATGATGTCGAAGCCGGTGACGAGAACGTTGGTCGGGTAATAACGTGCCAACTCCGGCGTCTCGTCCGGCCAGCCGAGCGTCGAGAAGGGCCAGAGCGCGGAGGAGAACCATGTGTCGAGCACGTCTTCGTCCCGCGTCAGGATCTCGCCCGGTTTGAAGTTTTCGAGCAGGTCCTCGACATAGGCCTTCATCGGCCCTTCATGCGAGAGGTAATGCTGGATTGCCGCCTGCAGCGCCTCTTCCTCGGTCTTTTCGACGAAGACCTGACCGTCCGGGCCGTACCAGGCGGGGATCTGGTGACCCCACCAGAGCTGACGGGAGACGCACCAGGGCTGGATGTTTTCCATCCATTCGTAATAGGTCTTGTCCCAGCTCTTCGGCACCATCCTGGTGCGGCCTTCGCGGACCGAGGCGATCGCCGGCTCGGCGAGCGTCTTGGCATCGACATACCATTGTTCGGTCAGCCGCGGCTCGATCGGCACGCCGCCGCGGTCGCCATGCGGAACCATGTGCTTGTGCGGCTCGATCTTGTCGAGAAGGCCGGCCTCTTCGAAAATCTCGACGATGACCTTGCGCGCATAGAAACGGTCCTGCCCTTCCAGGCGGTCCCAGGCGCCATGCAGCGCCGCCGGATTGTCGAGGCCTTCGAGAAAATCCTCATTGTCCTTGATGGTGATCGTGCCGTCGATATTCAGGATGTTGATCGCGCGCAGGCCAGCCCGTTTGCCGACGTCGAAGTCGTTGAAGTCATGCGCAGGCGTGATCTTGACGGCACCGGTACCGGCGGTCGGATCGGCGTAGCCGTCAGCAACGACCGGAATGCGGCGGCCGACGATCGGCAAGATGACGTGCTTGCCGATGATCGACTTGTAACGCTCGTCCTCCGGATTGACGGCAACACCGGTATCACCCAGCATCGTCTCCGGTCGCGTGGTCGCAACGACCATATAGTCGCGCGTTTCCCATTCGGTCGGCTTGCCTTCCTCGTCGAAAGCGATCGGGTACTGGTAGGTAACGCCCGGCTCCAGCGGATAACGAAGATGCCAGAGATTGCCCTTGATCTCGTGCTGTTCGACTTCAAGGTCGGAGATCGCCGTCAGGAGCTTCGGATCCCAGTTGACCAGACGCTTGTCCTTGTAGATCAGCCCTTCCTTGTAGAGCGTGACGAAAACCTCGAGAACGGCCTTCGACAGGCCCTCGTCCATGGTGAAACGTTCGCGCGACCAGTCGCAGGACGCACCCAGACGTTTCAGCTGGTTGAAGATCAGTCCGCCCGATTCGGCCTTCCATTCCCAGACCTTGTCGATGAAGGCGTCGCGGCCCATGTCGCGGCGGCCCGGCAGCTGCCGTTCCATCAGCTTGCGCTCGACGACCATCTGCGTGGCGATGCCGGCATGGTCCATGCCCGGCTGCCAGAGCACGTCCTTGCCGCGCATGCGCTCGAAGCGGACCAGGATATCCTGCAGCGTATTGTTCAGCGCATGGCCCATATGCAGCGAACCGGTGACATTCGGCGGCGGGATCACGATGGTGAAGGTCTCGGCCCCGGGCTTGGCGTTCGCGCCGGCGCGGAAAGCGTCCGCCTCATCCCATTTCGCGGCGATTTTTGGTTCGACGGCGGCGGAATCATAGGTCTTGTCGAGCATTTTCTGACCAATTTCGAGGTTCGAGGATGGAGGTTGTAAATAGGATGGCCACGGGCAAGTCAATAAAAAAGCCGCCCCGGAGACCGGAGCGGCTTTTCAGGAAAAAGCAATCCGATCAGCGGCGCGGGCCGCGTGCCACGCGCTCAATTTCTTCGCGCACCAACCGCTCGACCAGTGTCGGCAAATTGTCATCAAGCCATTCGCGCAGCATCGGGCGCAGCATGTCCTCGGCGATTTCGTCCAGTGAACGGCGTTCAGCACCGTCGATCGCGGCGGCGAGCTCCTCGAAGGAACGGCTGATCTGCAGGCCGGCATCTTCCGAAAGCAGCGCCGGCTGGACCTCGTCCATAACGCTCGGCAGGAAACGCTCGACCGACGACTGAGCAGGCTCCATAGCCGGCGGCGCGGTTTCTACGGCAGGCGCCGGCTCGGCGACGGCCACCCCAGGCGCTTCCGTCAGCACCGGCTCGGCCGGCTGCTGGATCGGAGCATGCTGAACAGGCGCTGCGGCAGCCGGGAAAAAGGGCTGTGAGGGTTGCGGTTGGGGTTGTGGCGCCACGGCGCGCGGCGGCTCCGGTATTGCGGCCGGCTGCGGTTCGGGCTGACGGAAGCCGCTCGGAATTTCGCGCAGTGCCTGACCGGCCTGCACGGCGCTGCGCTCGGAGGCGGCGCGCACGCGGGCGGCGACATCGGCAAGCGACAGCGCGCGGGCCGGCACTTCCGCTTCGGGGGTGCCGGCCGAATTGGCGGCGACAAAACGCGGATCGGAAGAGCGCATGACCGGTTCGGGGAATTCCACACCGGCATAGGTGTCGTCGACCGTCAAATGGATTTCGGAGCTGTTCTCATCCTCGTCGGCGCCGTAGACCGGCGGCAGGGATGGGGAAATCGCCTTGCCGGCGCCGGGCTCATTGCTTTCGATAATCTGGCGGATGGAGGCCAGAATTTCTTCCATGGACGGTTCACGCGCTACACTTGGCTGAGCCATATCTATCCCCGTTATTCCAAAACAACGACCGGATGGTGTGGAGCATTCATCCGAATCACCACGACCTTAGAATACCCCAGGCGGGAAAAAAATCATCGCGAATCAAATGAATGCGGCCATGCACAGTTTTGTTACCCAATGTTTGCCACCCGCAAAGCCTGCCGTGATTTTGTGGCGGCGTCAGGATAAATTATGTTTGTGAAGGCTTTCCAGCGGCGCTCATAAAAAACGGGCGCCGATGGCGCCCGTCGTTGAATTTCGTCGACAAGAACGATGTCAGAAAACGAATTCGCGCGCCTTGGCGAAACCCGGCAGCGGCTTGACCGAGGCATTGAAGAAGACGTTTTCCGAAACCGCGCCGCGTTCGGCGACGAAGACCTTGGCGCGGGCGGCATTGCCGTAACCCTCGACCGTGATCAGGCGGCCACCATCGCGCAGTTGACCGAGAAGGGCTGCTGGAACTTCCTCGACGGCGCCGTTGACGAAAATCAGATCGTAGGGAGCGCCGGCTGCATAACCTTTTTCGAGCGGGCCGGTGACGACCTCGACTTTGGCGTAATCGGCAAGCTTGGCCTTCGCCTCCGCGGCCAGCGTCTCGTCGCATTCGAGCGCGATGACGGAGCCGGCAACCATTGACAGCAGCGCCGAGGTGTAACCTGTGCCGCAACCGACTTCGAGGACGAAATCATCCTTGGTGATCGCGGCGAGCTGCAGCAGCTTGGCGAGCGGCGACGCCTCCATCAGGAATCGGGCCGGCTTTCCCGGTGCGGCGGCTGATATTTCGACATCGTTGTCGATATAGGCCAGCAGCTTCGCCTTCTCCGGCACGAAAGCCTCACGCGGCACCGTGAGAAGCGCCATCAGCACGGAATGGGAGGTAACGTCCGTGGTGCGAACCTGAGTATCGACCATCTTTACGCGCGCTGCTTCGAAATCCATCATGTCCTCTCGCTCTTTGAAAAGCGGTTCCTGTCCTTCGTCTCTTAATCCCCGCCACGGATGCTTTCAAGGCTTGGCAGCCGCCGGCGAAAAGAATCCGGCAGACGCCTCTTCCGCGCCACAGGAGACGGAGTGGACGCTGCAACTCCAGCGTGGAAGCTTCTGCCCCTTCATGATATGATCTGCAACGGAGGAAATGAGAGGAGCAGGCCATGTCTGCGATTTTCGAATATTTCACGCTGTTCGATTTCTTCATCCTCGCAGCGCTTGTCGGCATATTCTGCTGCGGGCTGCTGGACGGCGAAACGACCTGGAGGCGATAGGGCGCGCTGAACTGCGCTCGGCGATCTCCCCCGCATGGCGTCTGGGGCAACCTCACGCCGGCGGACGCAGTTTTGACATGCGCTCCATTCCACTTGAAATAGCGGCGCGACCGCAGGTGCGCGCATTTTTCCAACAGTTCCAACCCTTTGCGACCGCACGCACATTAACGTTACGTCAACCATTTTGTTGCAGCGCCCTCACCTTCCGCTATGGGTGCGCGCATGCAAACCTTCCTAATCCAATCGCGCGGTATAGAAGCGCTTCACTACAACGCTGATGCCCGGCTGTTGCTGATCAAATACAGCAGCGGCGACATTCGCAGTTTCACCCGCATTTCGCCGCAGGGCATACGACGGCTGCTCGGCGACGGCCCTGAAATCGATGACCGGTCTGAATTGAGCGATCTGCAATATCAGGCGGAAATCCGCAAAGGCGGCCTGAAGGCGCTCTACCGCCTCACCGGAATCAATCCGTCACAGTTCGATTTTTCGCCTGGCCAGCGGGTCTGGTAGCATTTGCGCCTGAAGTGCCCATGCAGCGCCCATCGTTTGGGCGCATTTCAGACGGGTTTGTCATGTGGGAAGATGTTGGAGGCCTCGCCCGGAATTGAACCGGGGTACAAGGATTTGCAGTCCTCTGCGTCACCACTCCGCCACGAGGCCTCACGCGCTCGTTATCTGAGCCGTGGCGAGCGTTTAGAATGATCGTAAGGAAATCGCAAGAGGGCATTTCGGAAAAACGCCATTCCACCTCTACCGAAAAGGGCATTTTCCGATCCCGGAACGGCACGGGTGCAGGCTGGAATTTCCATGACCGTCGCGATGCCCCATTTCCTGCCAATGATTGCATTTGAAACAAATTGGCAGCTTGACTTCGATCGCCGTCCAGGCCTCAATTATCCTCGGGAGGGTAAGGAGCTGCGATGGATTGGGCTGCCCTCAATTTTAAGCATATGCATGCGACATACGACTGCGAAACCAGGGATCTCCATGTCAAGTTTCCCGGTTCTGCGCCAATGAAACACACGAACATCCCGCCGCACGTCTATCAGAACCTGCTGGAAACGGATGATCCGCACTTCTATTATAGATATTACATAGCGCCGTCTCGCGTACCACAGGGCCGTCGGCAACCGGTTTCCGTGGCGTCTTACACCATGAAGCTCGTCCTCCTCCTTGCCGCCTGCAGCCTGTTGATGGCGACCAGCCTCGACCCGGACCATGGCGGAGTTTTCGAGGAAAGCGAACTCAGATCCAACTAGACCCGAATTTGCATAGGCGGCACGCCCAGTTCCATCACAGGGCCGGCGGCAAGGCGGTTGGCTGTGGGGGCGAAATTGTCGCTTCTGTTCTGAGAACGATAACGACGATTGTTCCGGTCGCGGTCATTGTCGCCATTGCGCTCGTTGCGACCGTTGAAGTTGCGATAGTTGCGAGGTCCGCTATAGCCACCCTGGCCATGATCGACCACGCAGCCTTCGGGCCGGCGGCAGATGCCGCGGGCGTCGAAACCGCCGCTGTCGACACTCTGGGCCTCGGCGGGAGCGCCGGAGAGCATGCTCGCCGCGGACAGGACAACCACAAAAAATAGCTTCATTTCGTCACCTGGGCCATTGTGGCGCACTTACACTTCATAAACCACAAATGCGAAAAGTGCTCCACCGTTCCACGGAACCCTTCACTGGGGCGGCCGTCAGCCAGCCGGTTTCCCCCGCCTGTGCCACCAGACCGCCAGCCGACGCCGAAGCCGGCGCGCAAACGGCAGATCGTGCGAGAGCACGATGAAGCCAAGCGGCAGCATCCAGAAGCCGAGGATGGGCAGGAAGCCCAGGAACCCGCACAAGATGAGAGCTACGCCGAGCCCCATCCGCGCGATGCGCGAGCGCGGCAAGCCGATGCTGAAGGAGCCGAGCACAAGCCTGCCGCTGGCATGATCGATGCCGAAGCGCCTTGCCCGCGCCTCGCGCTTTTCGCCGCCCCTCGTCTCTCTGCGATCATTCCCTTTTGTCATTCCCCAGAGATGGGCCCAGGCAACCCAAATACAAGTTCATTTCATTTTTTTGAAAAAACCGCTTGGCAAATCGGGAAAGCGTTTGTATTAGCCCACTCACACCGCGCCAAGCAGTGATCCCTGGTAGCTCAGCGGTAGAGCATTCGACTGTTAATCGACAGGTCGCCGGTTCGAATCCGGCCCGGGGAGCCATTTTTTCAAGCAAACGCCTGTTTCGTTGATGAATCCGAAATCAGGCGTTTTCTTCCCCCTCGGCGGACAACGCGCTTTTTACGACGGGTAGGCATTCGCTGGCCAACCAATCGCCGGCGGTGTAAAGCAAAAGCCATGGCGTTAGATCCCGAAAAAGCATTTTTAGATTACAGTGCGGCGGACTGCAGCGTGCAGTTCTGGACCGCCAACGCACCGGCCGTGCAATTCACATCTTTGGAAGCCGCCGTCAGGTTCGCAAAAGACCATGGCGGCAGGTGGGAAGAGATTGAGATAACAGTCCATCTGCCGCGCGAGGACATCGCGTTCGCTACCGGAAAAGTGCATCAACTCATTGACGCTTTGCCAGGTGATCTCCGGAAAAAACGGTAATGGGATGGATGGGCCGTCGAAGGCAATCCGGCGCGGCCAGCCTCTGGATCTGCCACAAGCTCTCGTGCCGTTCATCGTCCGCAATCCAGTCGGCGTCAAATCGGTCGAGCTCTCCGATCGCCATGGCGATAGGAATCGGAATAGGCGGCGCATTCGGCCCGATACTGTTCGATGACGCTGCGATCGGCGCTGCCGTTGCGGCTGTCACTAAACGGAATGACCGCTTACGCAGCACCTCTCTCGCAAGCGACAAAGAGGCGGCTATCTCTAATAGCTACACGAACGGCCGTCACCGGGACGGAAGCCGTCCGCACAGGCCCGGTTCATTGAATCGCCCGGCTGATATCCTGATGCCGTGCCATATGAATTCGGCGGCGTCGAGCAGGCCGAGGCCATGACGGCAAGACTGATTGCGCCGGCTGCGACAAATGCCCGAAATCTGTTCATCGATGCTTCTCCCGTTTAGGCCGTGACCGAGCGATGAAAGCCGCTGCTCTCCCTTCCAGATCACCTTTCGCCTGAAGATATAGGGGCGCTGCCCGGCTTGCGTTAGTTCCGAATGCGGAAGATTCTTGTCGCTTCCTATCAGCATCGTCGATGACCAAGCCGGCCGGGAACAAAGACCGTGGTTCAAAGTTGAGTGGCATCAACCACGTAACGTCAGGTTCTGACAGGAGGTCTTTCATGGGTCGCGGTATTTTGCTTTGGCTGCTTGGTGTTCCACTGCCGATCATCATCCTTCTTGCTCTGTTTATGCGATAGGAACAGATCATGTCGGTTTCAATGACAGGTGCCGGAGAGATTGCTACTCCGGTCGAATCCTCCAAATCCGCCATGGCATGGGGGCCTATCTTCGGCGGCGCCGCTGCGGCCATCGGAGTGACCCTCATTCTGTTGCTGCTTGGATCCGGGGTCGGGTTGACGATGGTGTCGCCCTGGTCGGGGCAAAGCAGTTCGCTCGGCACCGTGGGGGTCACGGCAGCGATCTGGCTCGTTGTCGTGCAATGGCTCTCCTCCGGGCTCGGCGGCTATATCACCGGGCGGCTGCGAACCAAGTGGGCGGCCGTCCACACTGACGAGGTGTTCTTCCGTGACACGGCGCATGGCTTCATAAGCTGGGCGCTGGCGACGATCTTCGTCGCCGGATTTCTCGCCTCGTCGCTGACTTCGCTTGCCGGTGCGGGCGCACAAGCCGTAAGTTCGGCCGCCACTGCCGCCGGTACGGCAGCATCGTCGACTTCATCGCCTGTCGATCTCTCCACCGCCTATTTTACCGACGCATTGCTGCGTCCTGAACAGGCCCGAGCAGGCGCGACATCCGATGATACTGCGGCAACGGCTGAGGTCTCCCGTATTCTCCTCAACGGTGCCGCCGCCGGCCAGATCCCGGATGACGACAAGGCCTATCTTGCCACGATCGTCGCTGCGCGCACCAGCCTTTCCGAAGCCGATGCACGCACCCGCGTCGACGCCGTCCTAAAGCGCATCGAAGACGCCAAGGTCGCTGCCCAGAAAGCCGCCGATGAGGCACGCAAGGCGGCCTCCACAACGGCCTTGCTCGGCTCGTTGTCACTTCTGATCGGGGCTTTCATCGCCGCGGCCGCCGCAGCTTTCGGCGGATCGCAACGCGACGAAGAGGAAGATCTTATCGTTACCTCCCGAACCTAGGGACGGACGAAACGGGGACGCGAGGTCGAAAGGCTCCGCGTCCCATTTTTATCTGGGGCTATCCCTGCCTCGTGTGGCTGGTTATCGGCCGCAGTGAAGCGGCTTCTCTCCTCAGTGGCGGTTTATTTCGCATCAAGCGGAACATGTGGCCGTTGTGGAGCTTCGGTTAGGTCACCCTTTCCGGAGAATATAGATGGCCAAGAACACGTCCAAAACCTCGCCCTCGGACAATGCAACGATCCATGATCAGAAGCTGCACCGCGGCGCAGGCGGCGAGCTTCATCAGTTTGCCGAAGACGGCAAGCCTGTGCTGACCACCGCTCAAGGCGGCCCCGTGTCCGACGATCAGAATACGCTTCGCGTCGGCGCCCGCGGCCCTACCCTCATCGATGACTTCCACTTCCGCGAGAAGATCTTTCATTTCGACCACGAGCGCATCCCCGAACGGGTCGTCCATGCCCGCGGTTACGGCGCCCATGGCTACTTCGAAACATACGAATCCCTGGCCGCCTATACCCGGGCCGATCTTTTCCAGCGGCCCGGCGAAAAAACACCGGCTTTCGTGCGGTTTTCGACCGTCGCCGGCAGCAAGGGTTCGTTTGATCTGGCGCGCGACGTGCGCGGTTTTGCTGTGAAGATCTACACCCAGCAGGGAAATTGGGACCTGGTCGGCAATAATATCCCGGTCTTCTTTATTCAGGATGCAATCAAGTTTCCCGACATCATCCATTCGGTAAAGCCGGAGCCCGACAAGGAATTTCCGCAGGCGCAGTCGGCGCATGACAATTTCTGGGATTTCATCACGCTGACGCCCGAAAGCATGCACATGATCATGTGGGTGATGTCGGACCGCGCCATTCCACGATCCTTCCGCTTCATGGAGGGTTTCGGCGTCCATACCTTCCGCTTCGTCAATGCAGCGGATGAGTCGACCTTCGTCAAATTTCATTGGAAACCGAAACTCGGTCTGCAGTCCGTCGCCTGGAACGAAGCAGTCAAGATCAATGGTGCGGATCCGGATTTCCATCGCCGCGACCTCTGGCAGTCGATCCAGTCGGGAGCGTTCCCGGAATGGGAACTCTGCGTGCAGCTCTTCGATCAGGACTTCGCCGACACGTTCGACTTCGACATCCTCGATCCGACGAAGATCATTCCGGAGGAGATCCTTCCGGTCAAAGCGATCGGCCGTCTCGTTCTCGACCGAATGCCGGAGAACTTTTTTGCGGAGACCGAACAGGTCGCCTTCATGACGCAGAATGTTCCTCCCGGCATCGACTTCAGCAACGATCCGCTTCTGCAGGGACGGAACTTCTCCTATCTCGACACGCAGCTGAAACGTCTGGGTGGTCCGAATTTCACACATCTGCCGATCAACGCGCCGAAGTGTCCCTTCCACAATTTTCAGCAGGATGGCCATATGGCGATGCGCAATCCTGTCGGGCGCGTCAATTACCAGCCGAACTCCTGGAATCAGGGGCCACGGGAATCGCCGCTGCAGGGCTATCGCCACTTCCCCGCCGAGGAACAGGGTCCCAAGGTTCGGCTGCGGCCGGAAAGCTTTGCCGATCATTACAGCCAGGCCCGGCAGTTCTACATCAGCCAGACCCCGCCGGAGCAACGCCATGTTGCCGCGGCGCTGATCTTCGAACTGAGCAAGGTCGAAACGCCGGTCATTCGCGAGCGCATGGTCGCGCATCTGATGAACATCGATGAGACTCTGGCCAGCAAGGTCGGCCACGCCCTCGGATTCAAGTCGATGCCGAAGCCTGCCGACGCGGCCATGCCGACCCGGCAGGATCTCGAGCCGTCGCCGGCGCTCAGCATTATCGAGCGCGGCCCGGGTCGGTTCGAAGGACGCAAGCTCGGCATTCTTGTCAGCGACGGCAGCGATGGCGCTGTCTTCAAGGCGCTGCTTGCCGAGATCACCGAGCAGAAGGCAACATTCGAAGTGATCGCGCCGAAGATCGGCGGCGTGACGCTCTCGGACGGCAATTGGATCGAGGCGCATCAGATGATCGACGGCGGACCTTCGGTGCTTTACGACGCCGTCGCCCTCCTCCCCTCGGCCGAGGGAACCGGCGATCTGCTGAAGGAGGCAACGGCCCGCGATTTCGTGGCGGATGCCTTCGTGCACTGCAAGTTCATCGGCTATGTGGAGACAGCGCTGCCGCTGATGCAAAAAGCCGGCATTGCCGATTCTCTGGATGAGGGCGTGATTGCACTCGGAGCGGCGAAGGATGTCAGCGCCTTTATCAAGGCGCTTGGCAAACTGCGGGTCTGGGGTCGGGAGCCATCGGTCAAATTGAATTGACCGTCTCGTCGTCATGTTCGTAACATAAAACCCGTGGAAACGCGGGTTTTATGTCGTTTGCAGCGTCTATTTATCAGCCCGGGCGATGGAAGCTGTCCCGATCTGCTCTATTTTCCTTTTACGCGCTGTGGAGAGCCGTATGCACTGGCGCTTTCGACAGATCTCTGACTTGGCCGTCTCATGGGCAGGGCATCGTGTGGTCCCGGTCATGCTGATCGCGTTCATAGCTCTATGGGCGGCAGTGGGTCTCAGCATTTCCTTCCCACGGCAGTGGTTTTTGCTGACCAACATGCTCGGGACACTCACTATATTTTTCATTTTGCTGCTGGTGCAGCACTCCCAGAATCGGGACATGATGGCACTCCATGCCAAGCTCGATGAGTTGATCCGCTCAAGCAAGGCAGGAAACCACTGGATTGCGGCTGAGAAGAACGACGCCGACGCAATCGAGGGAATGCGCCAGCAACATCACGGCCAAATCTCAGAGAGCGCGAATTAGGCGGACGCTGCCTCTGCGGCAGATTTCTCATCCGCTTTTTCCTCGACGCATTCTGCCTTTTCGGCAAGGGTCTTGCTCATTTCCCTGAGTTCGCCCTCCTCCAGCTTTTCGATACCGACAAATTTGTTGGCGGCCTGGCTCGTCAGGATGAGTTCGTCAAGCTTGGCCTGCAAAGCCTTTCCGTCACGGTTCTGGCTGTTTTGCAACACAAACACCATCAGGAATGTGATGATGGTCGTGGTGGTATTGATGACAAGCTGCCAGGTTTCAGAATAGCCGAAAAACGGGCCCGACACCGCCCAGACGAACACAAGCGCCAGAGCCGCGACAAAGGTGAACGGCTTTCCCGAGAGGTCGGCGACGGCAGTTGCAAAGGAAGAGAAGAAGTTGGGTTTGTTCGACATCTGAAAAGCCTCGTTCGATCGCAGCATCAGTGCTGTCAATCGACAACATCAACTCCATATCCAGGCCGAAGTTCCTCGCGCCGCCGAGGCCGATCAAGTTGGGCGGCCGTCTTTGCTGTGCCAGCAAGCTGCCATCGAATTGGCAGCCTTCACAAGTCGAGCCGCCGCCATGAAAAAGCCGGCCCTGGTGAAGGCCGGCTTTCCAAAACTATTCGCAGAAGATCAGATACGCGGGCCGGTCGAATACCGGCCACGTTCGGCATCCACTTCGGCCGGTGTATAGGGGTCGAGCGTATCGTCGAAGCGCTCCCAGCCGTTTTTGGTATAGGATGCGCGCCGCTCGGCAATGTCGACACTTTCGGAGCGGTCGAGAATCGCTCTGGCCGCCATGGCCCTATCATCCTCGACGCGGGCTGTGACCAGCGAGCCGCCGCGACGGACGCCTTCGGCGTAGACGTGGGCGTCTTCTTCGGGCACACCCGATTTGACGAGCGCGCCAACCACGCCGCCTGCGGCCCCTCCGACGACTGCGCCGGCAGTTGCTCCGGCCAGCGTTGCGACCAGCCATCCCGCGGCAACGACAGGGCCGACACCCGGAATGGCGATCATGCCAAGACCCGTGAGCAGACCGCCAGCACCGCCTGCGAGAGCGCCGATCCCGGCGCCGGTGCCGGCGCCTTCGGCAGCGTTACTGCCCTGCCCCTCGACGGTGCGGCCATCGCCGGTATTCGAAACGATGCTGATTTCCTTCGATGCAATGCCGGCGGCTTCGAGCTCACCAACGGCCGACTTCGCATCTTCGTAGTTGTCGAACAGTCCTGTTACAGTCTTCATAATGTTATCCTTCGATGTTGAGGAAAGGGTCGGCCGTCACTTGACGACAATGTTGCCCTGGTAATCGAGTGCCACCTGCACCTGCTTGGCATCCTTGGTTGCGGACGCACGCCACACGCCCTGATCGTCAAGCTTGAGACCGGTGACGGCGCTGTAGCCCGCATCCTCAAGCCGCGACTTGGCCTGGTCTTCGGTGAAACTGTTCTTGCCTTGGACAGGCGCGCCCGGGTTGTTGGTATCAGGCGTCGCCACAGCCGGCGTTTCCTGGCTTGTCGTCGGTGTCTGGCTCTGGGCGAGCGAAACGGAGGCCGCCATCAGGAAGGCAGCCGTTGTCAGTAGAATCTTTTTCATTGGTTTCCTCGCGTTCATATCTTCATGGGGAAGATTGCCGCTGATAACCCGGTGCAAGCGGGTATGTTCCCTCGTTTTGCTAAAAGAAAATAAGATATCTGAATAACTTAGCGGGTGCGCTCCTCAGAAGAGCGCGCCCGCCCTTGGAAAGGCTGCCGTTCCAAAAATAAACATTGTGCAGTGCAGCAACCTTTCGTAGGCTGAAGCGTTTAGTCAGGCATCACCGCCATCCCGGCTGCTGATTGGCGGAGAGTTTCATGAGATCTATGTCAGACACCCTTGCACGCCTTGCTGCGCTGCGAGGAACACTTCGCACTCAACCCCCGCAGGGCAACTCCGATCTCGTCGCCTTGGACGCGTTTGGCACAAACCCGGGTGCCTTGGGGGGCTACACCTATTTGCCGTCGAAGCGCGGGAAAAACTTGGCCCTGGTCGTTGTCCTGCACGGCTGCACCCAGACTGCCGCCGGCTATGATAGAGGATCCGGGTGGTCGCGATTGGCCGAGGACTATGGCTTCGCGCTGTTGTTTCCCGAGCAGCAAAGGGCAAACAATCCAAACCTCTGCTTCAACTGGTTCAACCCGGAGGATATTCGCCGGGATTATGGCGAGGTCTTTTCCATTCGCCAGATGATCGCAAAGGTCGTTGCGGAACATGGTATTGACGGCAGACGTGTGTTTGTGACGGGGCTGTCGGCCGGCGGCGCCATGGCCGCCGCCATGCTCGCGACCTATCCCGAGGTTTTTGCCGGCGGCGCGATCATCGCAGGCCTGCCATATGCAAGTGCCGCGACCATTCCCGAAGCGTTCGACCGGATGCGCGGTCAAGGTGGCCCGACTGGCAAAGAGCTTGAACTGCGGTTGAGAAACGCTTCAAAACACAAAGGCCCGTGGCCGACATTGTCACTCTGGCAGGGGACCGCAGACAGAACCGTCGCCGCATCCAACGCGAATGCGATCATCGAGCAATGGAGACATGTCCACGGCGTCGGCGCATCGCCGGCGCGCATCGAAGATATCGGACAACATCAGCGTCAGCTCTGGACCGATCCGCACGGTAGCGAGGTGATCGAACTCTATACGATTGCCGGCATGGGTCACGGCACGCCAGTCGATGTCGGCACCGGCTACGGGGCAAGCGGCCCCTTCATGCTTGACGTCGGAATTTCCTCGACTGTCGAAATTGCCAGGTCCTGGGGTCTCGTTCCCTCGTTTGAGAAACGGCGCGACGCGAGGCCCTCAGCTACTCAACCGGAAAATACCCCGGATCCATTTGGCGCGGGCAGCGACCGTGGCGGTATTCAGAAGGTCATTGAAGATGCCCTCCGGTCCGCCGGGCTGCTGCGCTAGGTATCGATGAGGGTTCCACGACATGTCGCTAATTAAAGTGGAGATTTGTAGACAAGATTAAATACGCGGAATAGGAATGGCGCTCATCGCATATGCCTATACGGGGAGACACCATGGTTCCGCTTTCGCTTGTTATCGCAACTGCTTGCCGCCGCCGCATGGCGGCAGCCCTTGCCGCCGTGCTTTTTGCACCGGCAGCTTTTGCCGAAGAGATCGTCTTCAAGGATCAGGGAAACCGCGAGGTACGGCTGGCAAAAGCTGCCGAGCGCGTCGTCTCGATCGTCATCCCGATGGCGTCCACCGTCATTGCGCTGGATGGCAGCACCAGGAAGCTCGTCGGCATGAACCCGACGGCGAAGAGTGCCGTGGTCGAAGGGATTCTCGGAAAGATCTTCCCCGAAGCCAAGGATATTCCCTCCGACGTTACTGCGCCGAATTTCGTACCGAATGTCGAGGCGCTGACCGCCGCCAATCCCGACCTCGTGATCCAGTGGGGCGATCGCGGCGCCGATATCGTCGCACCGATCACCAATGCCGGCCTCACCACGATGCTGATCCTCTACGGCACGGAAGAGCTGACCCGCGACTATATGACCATGGCTTCGAAGGCGATCGGCAAGCCCGAGCGGATCGGCGAACTGGTGGAATGGCGCGACCGCGTCCAGAAGGATATCGAAGCCAAGGCGACCGTTATTCCCGATGACAAGAGGCCGAACGTTCTCTATCTCGGCCGCGCGCTGTCCGATATCAGCGCATCGGGCACCAAGGGCAATTACAATGCCTGGTCCATCGCGCTTGCGGGCGGGAAAAACGCCTCTGCCGAACTCAACGGCACGGTCTCGGTGAACAAGGAACAGATCGCGCAATGGAACCCCGACGTCATCTTCCTCAATGCTTTCGAGGCCAAGCTGAACGTCGACTGGGTCTATAAGGATCCGATCCTGTCCCTGACCAATGCCGCCAAATCCAAGCGAGTCTATAAGATGCCGCTCGGCGGCTATCGCTGGGATCCGCCGAACCAGGAATCGCCGCTGTCGTGGATGTGGACCGCCAATCTGCTCCATCCCGATATCTTCAAATACGATCTGCGGGCGGAAATGAAGACGGCCTACAAGACGCTTTACAACTACGACCTGACCGACGGCGATATCGACAATATCCTTTGGCTGAAGGATCAGGGCGCCTCCGCCGACTACGCGCAGTTCGAGGCTAGGTAATGTCATGACGACGATGACGCAGGACGAGGCGGTGCCCGCTGCCCGCCGAATCCACCTCGCCAGGCAGACGCTGATTTTCGCCTTGCTGCTGGCGCTGCTGGCGATTGCCTTCACCGTCAGCCTCTGCGTCGGACGGTTCTCGGTGCCGCCAGGACGTGCGCTGGAGCTGATCTGGCAGGGGATCAGCGATCCGTCGCGGGAGCTTGCCGGGATCGACGAACGCATCGTCTTGCTGGTGCGGGCGCCGCGCGTGGTGCTGGCCGCACTTGCCGGCGCCGGGCTCGCCATCTCGGGCGCCGGCCTTCAGGGTGTGTTTCGAAATCCCCTGGTCTCGCCCGACATATTGGGCATATCCCAGGGTGCAGCCTTTGGCGGCGCCCTGGCGATCATGCTCGGTATCTGGGGATTTCCGCTGATCGCCATGGTGTTTTTCTGCGGCATGGCGGCCGTCATCCTGGTGGGACTGCTCTCGCGCATCAACGGCCGGTCGGAAACGGTGACCGTGATCCTGTCGGGACTGGTCATCAGTTCGATGTTCTCGGCGGTCGTCTCGCTGCTGCAATTCATCGCCGATCCCAACACATCCCTTCCCGCCATCGTCTACTGGCTGATGGGATCGTTTGCGACCGCCACCTGGGAACGCACCTTAGTGGCGGCACCGGGCCTCATCCTCGGAAGCTGCTTCCTGTGGATGCTCCGTTTCCGGCTCAACATCCTGTCGCTCGACGAGGCCGAGGCCCGCAGCCTCGGCGCCAATACGACACGCGAGAGATGGCTGGTCTTCTGCCTCATCGCCGTCATCGTCGGCAGCCAGGTCGCGGTCTCCGGCATCATCGGCTGGATCGGCATCGTCATTCCCCACGCCGCCCGCCTGCTGGTCGGTCATGATCACCGCGCGCTGCTGCCGGCGGCCGCCGTGCTCGGCGCAGGGTTCATGGTCTGCATCGATACGCTCGCCCGCGCGGCGACGGCGGCGGAGATCCCGCTCGGCGTCATTACCGCCCTCGTCGGCGCGCCGATCTTCGCAACGCTGCTGCGTCATCACTATCGGGAAAGGACGGGATCATGATCGGCTTGACGGATGCGGTCGTCAGGTTCGGGACGCGCACCATTCTCGACCGTCTCAGTTTCTCGGTTGCCGTCGGGCGGTCGCTCGCCATTCTCGGCCCCAACGGGCGCGGCAAGACGACGACGCTGAAAGCACTGCTCGGTTTTCAACGGCTGGACGAAGGCAGCCGCGTCGCGCCCGCCATTGTCGGTTATGTCCCGCAGACCGGAAGCAGCAACCAGCGCTACCGCGCCATCGATGTCACCGTCATGGGACGGGCAGCGCATCTCGGCCTCTTCGGACAGCCGGGACCTGATGATTTCGAGATTGCCCATGCCGCGCTCGAGCGGGCGGGCGCTGCCCGCTTTGCCGATCATTTCTTCGACCGGCTTTCCGGCGGCGAACGGCAGCTCGTGCTTCTGGCACGGGCGCTCGCCACCGGCTCGCAGGCGATCGTCCTCGATGAGCCGGCAGCGGCACTCGACCTTCGCAACCAGGAGCGGCTGCTCGACCTGCTCAAGAGCCTTCGCGAGCCGCGCGACAAGGCGATCGCCTTCACCACACATGATCCGAACCATGCGCTCGCGGCCGCCGACGACGCACTGCTGATGATGCCTGATGGTCAATCGCTGTTCGGCCCGGTCGCGGAGACGATCACGCCGGACCATCTGGAACGGCTCTACGGGGTGCCGATGCGGGTTGTCGAGCTTGTCGGTCCGGCAGGCGAAAGACATCAGGCGGTCCTGCCCGCCTTTGCAGGAATTCGCGCCGCATGACCATTCTTCTCATCCAGTCGCACTATCAGGACCCCTTCACCCTGAGCGCGCCGGCTTTCGCGGAGGCAACCGCGCAGGGCAAGCTGATGACGGTACGCGAGACGGAGCTTGCGGAGGCGCATTTTGCCGCCGCAAGCGGCCTGATCACCACCATCCATCTCGATCAGATCGGCTTTCTCAAATATGCCTCGGCGGTGGCGTCCTTCCTCGATCGCGGCGGCCGGTGGATCTTCAACGGCCATATGCTCCGGCCGATCCTGCCGGAACTCGGCGTCTATATTCCCATGCCGCAGCCGAAGCGGTCAGACTTCGCCCAAATCAGGCGCTTCGATCATCCGGTCTTTGCCGGCATCGATCAGAGGATGCTGGAAACGAACCGCGGCGTCGCCGGGTTCTACGGCCGGGGACACAATCCGATGCCATCAGGCGCCGTCGCGATCAATACATTGGGACCGGCTGCGGTGCCCATCGACTGGATCTGGGCGCGGCCGGCGGGCGGAGAGATATTGTCGCATGCCGGCAACGAATTCTGGGGTTGCGGAGACGACCCCGACATCCAGAAGCATCTGGCCGGCCGCGCCATCGCCTGGCTGGCGGGGGAACTGAACCGATGAGCGTGCTCGCGATCCATCCTGGCGCCTACTACCATATCGAGACGCTGGAAGCGCCGCGTTACCGGCATTATTTCGACAGCCTGGTGCGGCCGGAGGACCTGCCCTCGGTCGAACTCGGCAAACACCAGGTGCTGTTCATTCCCTGCCGCACACCGGCGGACCGGTTGGCGCCGCATGCGGCCCAGCTGCGCGACTATCTCGATCAGGGCGGCACGATCGTCGCGACCGGCGAGACGGCCTGGCAGGCGTTCCTGCCTGCTATCCATTTCACGCCTCAGCCGACGAACTGGTGGTGGTGGCTGACCGAGGGCGCCGATCTCGGCGTCAGGATCGCCTCCCCGCACCATTCACTGTTCGAACATCTCGGGCAGGACGACCTGACCTGGCATCTTCACGGCTGGTTCGATCCACCCGAGGGCGTCGAGGTTCTTGCGGTGAATGAGGAAGGCAAGCCGATCCTCTATGTGGACGAGGTCACGACGGCGGGGCGCATGGTGATCACCAGCCTCGACCCCTGCTTCCACCACGGATCGCATTTCATGCCGGCGACGACGCGTTTCCTGGATGGTTTTCTTCCCTGGATGCGCCGGGAATTGGACAAAGGAAGATCGAGATGAACGAAGCGAAGATCGAAGTTCTCGAAGACGGCAAGCCGCTTGCCTACGGCTTTGCCGATATCATGCACTATCATGGCTACGGTTTTCCCGGCGGTGTCGCCCATGCCTTCAAGGTGATGGGGCGCGCGTTTCCGCTGCTCAGCGTCGATGGACCACCGGAGCGCCGCGAAATCTCGATCCGCACGGCCTTTCGCGGTCCCGGCGGGCGTGACGCCTTCGAAATGGTGACGCGTGCGCTGACGGAAGGACGCTATAGCGTCGACCCCTCGCTCGACCGGACGGAGCGCGGCGACATCCTCGCTCGCTACGTCTTCGAACTCAGCTATCGCGGACGAACCGTCACCCTGCAATTGCGTGACGGCCATGTCCGCGAGGAGTTCATCACGCTCGGCCGCAAGACCGACCGGACGCCCGCGGAAGAGGAGCGCCTCGCCTGGCTCAAGCAGGAGATGGCCGACCGGTTGCTGGCGCTGCCGCCAGAGGCAGTTTACGAAGAGGCAACGGCCCGCTTTTGATGGCTGAGGACGAGTTCGTTCTGGACATCCTCCTGAAACCACATCACCCGCTGACGGACGTCGCTCTCCGGTATCCCGGCCGCCAGAAGCTGATCGGCAAGCCTGCGGCATTCGGCCTTCCAGAATTCCAGCGCATCCGCGCCATGCCGTCGGCCGAGTTCGCGGGCGCAACGCTCGATATTGGCAGTTCCGGTTCCGGAGGGGAAAGCAATCACCCTGCCTTCACTGGAGGCGGCGGGGCGGTGGGTCATTTCATCAGCCATCGAACACAGGTTCCCTTGATCCTGTTCGTTATCTAAGGGACTATGGTTAATGCTTTCTATTGCTGCAGTCAGAAGATCAATCAGGTGGATTTTTGGCGCTCCGCAATGTCACCAGACAATCGGATGGGTCTTGCCTGTGAGCACGTTCACGAACCCCTCCGGCGCCAGCTCCGACGGCGCGACCAGGACCCAGCGCCAGGGTGAGCAGGTAAGCGTTGCAAACGACAGGCGTTCGGGAAAGCCCGGCCACCATCGAGGCGAAAAGGTCGGCTCGTACATCCAGTCGATCCCGGCACCGGCCGCATAAAGAGCCTGCATCTCCGCATCGAGCGCTTCGGCCGAACGGGCCGTCATCAGGCCGCCGACCTCGTAGCGGACGCGGGCGAGAATCTTGCCGCCGGATACCAGCGCCCAGCCGCCCTGCTGCTCGTTCAGGGCATTGACGGCCAGCGCCATCGCCTCGTCCGACGAACCGACCGTCCAGATATTGTGCTTGTCGTGCCCGAGCGTGGAGGCGAGCGCCGTCTCCGGCGTGCGCGGTCCGGTGCCCAGCCAGAACATCCTGGAGATCTTGGCCTCCCCGGAAAACCGGTCGACAATCGAGAATTTGGTAACATTGCGCGCGGGATCCCGCTGCACGAGGCCATCTTCTACCGGCAATTCCATGGTGATGAAATCGTCGTGCCAGTGAAACGGCCGCAAAAGTGCTGTGTTGACCGTGGCCCGGTTCGGCGGCGCCTCGATGCGGAAATCGTCTGCCGTGACCGTCCTGTCTATGGTCACGGTGCGCGTCGCCCATTGCGGCCAGTCGATTTCCGGGCGCACGCCAATGAAGGTCGCACCCTCGGACACAGGACGCCCGTCCGCCCACACCTTTTCGATCGACAGGCTGCCGACGTCGCTGAGAAGAACGATATCGGCGAAGCGGCCCGGTGCGATCGATCCGACCCACGGCGTCAGCCGCATATGGCGCGCCGGATTGAGGGTGACGCATTGGATGGCGATCTCCGGCGCAAGGCCGTTTTCGATGGCGAGGCGGACATTGTGGTCGGTCGCACCGATTTTCAGCGTGTCCGAGGCGCTGCGGTCGTCGGTCACCAGGGCGATCTGCGACCAGTCCGTCAGTCCCTTGTCGATCAGGCCGCGGATGACCTCCGGCAGGGAATGCGGCCTGAGCTCGATGAATAGACCGTGGAGGAGCTTCTGCCAGATCTCATCGAGAAACCAGCCTTCGTGATCGGAGGCGAGACCCGCCGCGGCAAAGGCGTTGATCGAGGCCATGTCGCGCAGTCCGGCACCATGGCCTTCGACGACGCCGCGCTGCTCGAAGGTGGCGCCGATCATGCCCCACAGCCGGTCGTAGGAAGGATTGCCGGGATCGGATATGGACGGCCAATCCATGACTTCGTCGAGCCCGGCGACCATCAGGCTTTCGGACAGGAAGGCCTTCTGTTCGTCGTAACCGAACCAGCCGCCACCCCACTCGTAGGCGGTCGGCGGCACGGCGGAGCCAGGCAGGGGAAAGATTTTCATCGGCGATCCGCGCCGGCGCGCTTCCAGCCAGAATTCCAGGTTGCGGGCGCCGTTGACGTTGGAAAATTCGTGGCTCGCCTCACACGTCCAGGTCACGCCATGCGGCATTACCAGCGCCGCCTCCCATTCGGGCGTCAGATGGGAGCTTTCGATATGTTTGTGTGCCTCGCCGAAGCCCGGCACGGCCGCAAGATCCGGCTCGGAAAAGCGCTCGTTCACCTCGCCAACATAACTACCGGCAGGGCCGACATAGGCGATACGGCGGCCCTTGATGACGATCTCCTGATCGTCGAGCCATGTCCTGGTGTGGACATCGAGCAATCTGCCGACGCGCAGCAGCCTGTCGGCGGGCCGGCGTCCGAGCGCCGTCAGCACAAGATCCTGGCGCGTCCGAACCTCGTCGGACGCGTTGATCAGCAAGTCATCAGGAAGTGCGGTGCGCGAGGTAACCATGATTGAAATGCCCGTGAGACGCTGGAACCGCCGCGGACCGTAAAGACCACGCGCGAATGTGTAAAGCGCTGGCGCAACACGTTTTGCGAGCAACGACAGGACATCATCAACCGAGAGCTACTGATGGTTCGATCTTGGAAAATTCCCCAAGCAAGTACGCATTTGCCCAAGTATTGAGCTTGCGAGCCGATCGATCAAAAAATAGTATCCCTCAAATCCAAGGGGCATGATCCCGATTATCAACGCCGTTTTCACAGAAGGATATTGCTCATGAAGGCCAGACGTTTCGCCCGAATCCTGTCTCTTGCGCTGCTTGCCGCCGCCGGCGGCACCGCTGCGGCCCATGCGCAATCGAAGACGCTGACCATCTCCTGGTGGGGCTATAACGGCGAGAAGATGAATGCCAATATCATCACACCCTTCAAGAAGATCTGCGGCTGCGAGATCGTGTTCGAGACCGGCAACAACGCCGACCGGTTCAACAAGCTGAAACTGCGCGATGGCAAGGGCGTCGATGTCATCTACCTCACCGACAGCTTCTCGCAGCTCGGCATCGAACAGGGATTGTTCCAGGAGATCGATCCCTCGAAGATCCCCAATCTTGCGGATATCTACGAACTGGGCAAGGCGCCTCAGGGCAAATACGGCCCCGCCTATACGATCGGGCGCGTCGGCATCGTCTATGATTCCGCCAAGGTCAACCCGCCGATCACCGCCTGGGGCGACCTGTGGCGCGACGATCTGAAAAGCTCCGTCTCCCTGCCCGGCATCACTACCACCGCCGGGCCGCTGGTCGTTCTGGAAGCCGGCAAGCATGGCGGCGCGGATGCCTATGAGGACACCGACAAGGCCTTCTCGGAAATCGAGGCGCTGAAGCCCAATGTCGTCAAGAACTACAACACCGGCTCGGAGCTGGTGAACCTGATATCGACAGGCGAAGTGCGCGTTGCGCTGGCACAGGACTTTACCCTGGCATCGATGCAGGCGGCCGTTCCGACGATGACATGGGCCAAGCTCAAGGACGGCGACATCGCCACGCTGAATACGGTGAACATCCCGAAGGGTTCGGAAAATGTCGAACTCGCGCATCAATTCATCAACTTCATCCTGTCCAAGGACGTCCAGCAGGCTGAAGCCGAACAAGGCGTCGATGCGCCGATCTCGACCAAGGTCAGCCTGACTCCGGATCAGGCGAAGATCTGGACCTATGGCGCGGATATGGTCGCGAGCCTCACCCGCATCGACTATGCCAAGATGAATGCCGCCAAGGCCGACTGGATCGACCGCTGGAACGAAGTCTTTGCTCAGTAAGCTGCCGGTATCCCGGCCCGAGGCCGGTTTATTGCCGGGCCTCGGCCAGACCTGGAAGCGCCGCACATCCGAATCCGAGATGCGGCGCTCCCGATATCAGGACATGCCACGAGTTTTGAGATGAAGCATTTTGCCAGATGGGGATTGACGATGCCGGCGACGATTGCCGTCGTTGCGCTTCTCATCGTTCCCGTCGCCATCACCATCGCGGCGACGTTTGCGGAACCGAAGGGCGTGTTTGCCCCCTATGTGACATTCTTCAGCAGCGGCTTTCGCCGGGCGGTTCTTTACCGAACGCTGGAGATCGCTCTGATCACCACCGCGATCTCCCTCACCGTGGGTTTCATCACCGCCTATGTGATCGCCCAAATGCCCGGCCGCGCGAAGAGTATCATGATCATCGCAGCTGTTTTTCCGCTGCTGACAGGTGTCGTCGTCCGATCCTTCGCATGGCTGATTATTCTCGGGAAGAACGGCATCCTCAACACCATGCTGATCTCGACCGGTATCCTCAGTGAGCCGCTTTCGATGCTCTATACCGAAGGCTCGGTGATCGTCGCCATGGTCTATCTCTTCGTTCCCCTGATGATCCTGACGCTCGTCGGCGTGCTTGAGGGCATCCCGCGCGATCTGATCGATGCATCCGCTTCGCTCGGCGCCAGACCGCTGATGACATTCCTTCAGGTGATCCTGCCGCTGGCGACACCCGGCCTCATCGTCGGCGCCGTGCTGGTGTTCACCGGCAGCTTCACCTCTTATGCGACACCGCAACTGCTCGGCGGAGAAAAGCAGATGATGATGGGGACCTTCCTCTACCAGCGCGCCATGGTCACCTTCGATTGGGTGGGTGCATCGACGATCGCCGCCATCATGGTGGTGCTGACGCTCGGCGTCGTCCTCATCATGAGCCGCGTTGCACGCCGGCTCAATCCGATGGCGGTGTGATGGACAGGCGCGTTCACCCGATCCTCGCCGCCTTCGCGGCCTGCGTTTTCTTCTTCCTGCTCGCACCGCTGGTCATCATCGTCGGTGCGGCCTTCAGCGACACGACCTATCTGACCTTCCCGCCGCAGGGCCTGACATTGCGCTGGTTCGTCAATATCTTCGAGATCGAGGCCTTCCGCACGACGGCGCTGACCAGCCTGCAGGTCGCCTTTCTCGGCACGGCGCTATCGCTGCTGATCGGCATCCCGGCCGCCTATGCGATCAACCGCTACCGGGTGGAATTGCCGCGCTGGCTTTCCACCATTTTCGTCCTGCCGATCCTGGTGCCGGAGATCGTCTTCGGATTCTCGCTGATGAAGTCGGTCACCATAGGCCTCGGACTTCCGATCTTCATCAGCCTGCTGGTCGGTCATGCGCTGCTGATCCTGCCCTATTCGGTGCGGGTCGTCGGCGCCAGCCTGGCGGCCTTCGATTTTTCCGTCGAGGAGGCGGCGATCAGCCTGGGTTGCCCGCCGCTGAAAACCTTCCTGACCGTGGTCCTGCCAAATATCCGCGCCGGGGTCATTGCCGCCTTCATCCTCGCCTTCATCACCTCGATCAACGACGTGTCGGTGTCAGTCTTCCTGACCGGTCCTGGCATCTCGACGCTGCCGATCCAGATCCTTGCGCATATGGAACAGTTCTTCGATCCGACGATCGCCTCGGTATCGGTGCTGCTGATGTTCGTGACAGTCGGCGTCATGGCCGTCGTCGAGGCCACGCTCGGTCTCACCTTCCTGACAAAGTAGAACGCTCTTGACCGTATCCCTCACCATCGATTCCATCTCCGCCCATTACGGTAGCACTGAGGTCCTCAAGGACCTGTCGATCTCAGTCATGGCCGGGGAGCTGGTTTCCCTGCTCGGCTCCAGCGGCTGCGGCAAGACGACGACATTGCGCCTGGTGGCCGGTTTTCTGCAGCCGACCAGCGGCGGCATCAAGCTCGGCGAACGCGACCTGACCGGCCTTCCCGCGCATGCGCGCGACATCGGTCTGGTCTTTCAGAACTACGCGCTTTTTCCTCATCTGAGCGTGCAGGACAATGTCGCCTTCGGCCTGAGGCAGCGTCGTGTTCCCCAGCCGGAACGGACGAAGAGAACGATGGCCATGCTGGAGCGCGTCGGCCTTTCCGCCTTCGCCGACCGCCTGCCTTCGGCTCTCTCCGGCGGCCAGAAACAGCGCGTGGCGCTCGCCCGGGCACTGGTCATCGAGCCGCCGCTGCTGATGTTCGACGAGCCGCTTTCCAATCTCGATGCAAAGCTCAGGATCGACATGCGCGTCGAGATCAGGCAGCTCCAGCGCGCCAACGGCACGACATCGCTTTACGTCACTCACGACCAGGAAGAGGCATTCTCGATCTCCGACAGGGTGGCGATCATGAATGCCGGGCGCATCATGCAGCTCGATGCGCCGGAGGTGCTGTACCGCCAGCCGGCCAATGCCTTCGTCGCCCGGTTCGTCGGCTTCGAGAACCTGATCCGGATGAAGGTAACCGCGCGCAACGGAGCGCTCGTGACCGCCGAAGCGACGGGCGGCGCACGGCTGCATCTGTCTCGGGATGCATTCGGGCCGATCAAGGACGACTTCGTGCTGGCCTGCCGCGCAGACGGCCTTGCCGTCAGCCGTGACGGCGATGGCATCGCCGCCGTGCTCGGCACCCGCACCTATCTCGGCCGGGCCTATCAGTATAAATGCGCGACATCGGCGGGAGAGATTACCGCCAATGGGGCTTTGTCCGACCCGCTGGAAACAGGGGCGTCCGCCGTACTGATACCGCTTGCCGAGCAGTGCTGCATTCTCGACCCGGAAGATTGAGCCGCTGAGGAGAAACCATGGCCAGTATCAGCAATCAGGATATCGACGCCGTTCTTGCCCATGTGGACCGGAGCCTCGATGACAGCCTGGCGCGGCTTTTCGAACTGATCCGCATTCCGAGCGTCTCGACCGACCCGGCCTATCGCGATCAATGCCGCGCCGCCGCCGAATGGCTGAGCCGGGATCTGGCCGCCATCGGCTTCGAAGCATCGGTGCGCAAAACGACCGGCCATCCGATGGTGGTCGCCCATGAAAAGGCGGCATCAGCACCGCATCTGCTTTTTTACGGCCATTATGACGTCCAGCCGGTCGATCCGCTGGCGCTGTGGACCAGCGATCCGTTCGAGCCGCGCATGGAAGCCTTGCCGAACGGCGATACCGCGATCGTGGCGCGCGGCGCGTCCGACGACAAGGGACAGTTGATGACCTTCGTCGAAGCCTGCCGCGCCTGGAAGAGCGTTACCGGGAAACTGCCGGTGCAGGTGAGCATACTGTTCGAGGGTGAGGAAGAGGCCGGCAGTCCGAGTCTCGCACCCTTTCTGGATGCCACGGCAGACGAGTTGAAGGCCGACGCTGTATTCGTCTGCGACACGGATATGTGGGATCGTGAAACGCCTGCCGTCACCACGATGCTGCGCGGTATCTACACCACGGAAATCGAGGTCACCTGCGCCGATCAGGACCTGCATTCCGGCATGTTCGGCAATGCCGCACGCAATCCGCTGCAGTTGCTGTCAGACATCGTTTCAAGCCTGCGGCGAGCCGATGGCGGCGTCGCGGTCGAGGGCTTCTATGATGGCGTGAAAGAGCTCCCCGACGCAATCAAGGCGCTGTGGAAAAGACTGCCCTTCGACGAGGAGGCCTTTCTCGGCGATATCGGCCTGAGAGATCCGGCCGGCGAAGCAGGCCGTTCCGTCCTCGAACAGATCTGGGCGCGGCCGAGCTGCGAGATCAACGGCATGAGCGGCGGCTATACGGGCGAAGGCTTCAAGACGGTCATCCCGGCGAAGGCAAGCGCCAAGATTTCATTTCGCCTGGTTGAAGGACAGGATCCCCAGGTGATCCGCGATGCCTTCCAGCGGCATGTGCGCGCACGTATCCCCAGGGATTGTTCGGTCAACTTCAGGGATTATGGGCTTTCGCCGGCCACCGTCATGCCGATCGATAGTCCGTTTCTGACCAAGACGCTTCAGGCGCTTTCGACGGAATGGCAATGCGAATCCGCCCTTGCCGGCACGGGAGGCTCGATCCCCATCGTCGGCGACTTCAAACGCCGGCTCGGATGCGATGCCCTCCTGGTCGGCTTCGCCCGCTTCGACAACCGCGTCCACAGCCCGAATGAAAAATACGATCTCTCCAGCTTCCACAAAGGCATACGATCCTGGGTTCGTATCCTGGCGGCCCTCGCCGACTGACACGCGGCGCTGTAACAGTTTGAATGATGCAATAGGCTATGGCGCGACCAGTGCCTTGCGGACCTTCGGGACCGAGAATTGACGCACTCCATCGATACCGAGGCAGCAGAGACCACCATGACGATATCAGCTCCCCGAGACTTCCTGAAAAGCCTGTTCGACGCGGCGGTTCGCGCCGCCGATCCGCTGACCGGCATCAAGGCGCATCTGCCCGACAGGCCGAAGGGAAGGACCGTGGTGGTCGGCGCCGGCAAGGGCGCAGCGCAGATGGCGCGCGCGCTCGAAAGCGTCTGGGAGGGAGCGCTCGAAGGCCTGGTGGTCACCCGCTACGGCTATGGCTGCGAGACACGCGGCATCGAAATCATCGAGGCCGCTCATCCGGTGCCCGATGCCGCAGGGCTCGCAGGAGCAAAGCGGTTGATGGAAACGGTGAACGGGCTGGCGGAAGACGATCTGGTGATCGCGCTGATCTGCGGCGGCGGCTCGGCGCTGCTGCCCGCTCCGCCGGAAGGGCTGACCCTCGAAGACGAGATCGCTCTCAACGAAATGCTACTTGCCTCTGGCGCGCCGATCTCGGCGATGAATGTCGTGCGCAAGCATCTCTCCACCATCAAAGGCGGAAGACTTGCGGCAGCGACCAGAGCGAGGGTCGTCAGTCTTGTTGTCTCCGACATTCCCGGCGACAACCCGGCCCATGTCGCCTCCGGGCCGACGGTGCCGGATGGTTCGACACGGCATGATGCGCTCGAGATCATCCGGCAATATGGATTGCAGCTGCCGCAGGCCGCACTCGACCATCTCAATTCGCCGAAGGCCGATGCCCCTAGCCCGGACGATCCGGTCTTCTCACGGCACGCGCACCACATCATCGCCTCCGCCGGCGTTTCTCTGGAGGCCGCTGCGGCACTGGCAAAATCGCAGGGGATCGAGCCAGCGATCCTTTCGGATGCGATCGAGGGGGAATCGCGCGACGTGGCGCTGGTGCATGCGGCGATCGCCCGCGAAGTATTGGGCCGGAACAGGCCGTTTTCGAAGCCGGTCGTCATCCTTTCCGGCGGCGAGACGACGGTGACGCTCAGAGCCAAGTGCGGCAAGGGCGGACGCAACGGCGAATTCGCGCTCGCCATGGGGCTTGCGATCGACGGACAGGAGGGCATTCATGTCCTTGCTGCCGACACGGACGGGATCGACGGCTCGGAGGATAATGCCGGCGCCTTTGCCGATGGCGGCACGGTGAAGCGCCTGCGCGCCGCTGGGCTCGATCCGCGCCGCCTGCTCGACGGCAACGACAGCTATTCGGGGTTTGCGGCCACCAGCGATCTGTTCGAAACCGGCCCGACCGGAACCAATGTCAATGATTTCAGGGCTATCCTGATCCGCTAGTATCTAGCGGTGGATCAGGTCTTGATCCGCCCCTGCCCGACCAGCCAGCCGACCGATTCCTGCACCGCCTGCAGCGACTGATATCTCGGGGCAAACCCCAGCAGGCGTCCGGCTTTGGCGATCGAGCAATTCGGGCTGCGGGCGATATGCTCCCAGGTCGCCTCCGCATCCTCGGCCGTCTGGTGTTGGGCCCAGGCATCGAACGGCGCGAAGGTGAGCTTCGGCTCATGCCCGAACCACCGCGACATGGATTCGGCATAGCCGCGAAGCGTCAGCGCCTGCTCAGAGACCGCGTGGAAACTTTCGCCGATCGAGGCATTCCAGTTGGCGATCGCATCCATGAACATCGCCGCCACATCATCGGCATGGACGTGATGAACGGTCTCCAGACCGAAATTGGGCAGCGCCAGGGTCTCTCCGCGGGCAAGGGTTGAAAAGACCTGCAGGTTGAAATTGCCGGCCGGATTGAGCGGCGCCCAGCCCGGACCGACAATATGACCGGGATGGATGATGGTGGCCGGAAATCCGCGAAGCCTTGCCTGCTGCAACAGATAGGTTTCGATATCAGCCTTCTGCGTGCCGTAATCGCCGAAGGGAGATTTCGGCGCCTCTTCCAGCGTCGGCACGGCGCTGGCATGGCCATGCGTCCAGATCGTGCCGGTATGCAGGAAATGGCCGACATGCCCCGACAGCGCCGTCACCAGCTGCTCGGCACTTTCCAGCGTGAAGCAGATCATGTCGATGACGATATCGGCTTTCACTTCACGGACGGCCGGGCCGAAATCACCCACCCGCTCCATCGCCGCCCGATCCATCTGACGCTGATCGACAGAAGCCCAGGCATGGTTTTCCGTATAAGGCTTCGCCGTGCCGCGGCTGATCGTGACGACGTCATGACCTGCCTCCACCAGGCGGGGAACGAGATAGGTTCCGACATGGCCCGTTGCCCCGATTACCAAAACCCGCATCGTCATTCCTCCTTTGGCATTTCCGTGTCGAATATGCTGCGCTCAGGCGATCCTGCAAGCAGACTTTTCATGATCCAGGCGGCTGGGTCAGGCCCGCTACCGGTTCTTGAAAACAAGGCAGGTGCCGCCGTGTTTGCGGATCTGGTTGCAGAGATCATTGGCTTCCATACGCGTCTGCCGACCGATGCGGGCAGCGTAGCGCGGGCGAAAACCGAAGCTGCGATCGCGCTGGCGCAGGATCAGCGGCTGCTCGGCATTCAGGGGCGCAGGCAGATCCTGCACGGCATCGAGAAACATGCGTCGGGCCACCGCGACATTCGCATTCGCCGCAAGCTGGACGCCCCAGGGGGCCCATTCGCCCTCCTGACGCCAGGGCGTGTCCTTCAACGTCCGTCTCTCCGCGAGCGCCACGCAACCATCGATGAAGGACTTGTCCTTGTCGAGCGGGGCGGCCGCATCTTGCGGTGGGTTATCCTTCCATTCCTCGACCGTATGGGCAGTGATCGCCGTGACATAGCTGCGCGTTTCGTAGGGTAATCTTCCTGACGTAAGGTAAGATGCTAGGCCGTTTTCGCCGGCATTATAGGCGGCAGCGGCAAGGCCGAGATTGCCGAAGCGATTGCGCAGTTCGTCGAGATACTGCGCCGATTTCCGCAGGGCTTCCAACACCTGGTAGCTGTCTTCAAGACCGCGCAGTTTCGCCGTTCCGGGCATGAACTGCGCAATCCCCTGCGCTCCTTTGAAGCTGACGGCATCGGGGCGAAAGGTGCTCTCGCGCCAGATGAGACGGGCGAAATAATCTGGCGGCAATTGATTGGCGCTGGCGAAATGCTCGATCGCGACGCAAAGGTCACGATTGAAACTGTCCTTACGGATGCAGAGCGCTTCACCCGATCCCGACGCTGAAGGACCTGAATAGAGACAGGCCGGCGGTCCCGCGCTTCCTTCCGGCTGAGCCGTGACCGCATCCACGTGGGAAAACAGAAGGCAAAGCGAAAGCATGGCCTTCGCCGATCTCCTCCCCATGTCGGACTGACATTTCCGGCCTATCATCGGATCTCGGCGGGTTCGAACTTCCATCGCGACGCGGAATTCTCAATACCATCGATACGGGTAGGAAGCTTCCCCCATTTCCATCTCTGCACCAGGTTTCTAATTTCGCCATCAATTTTGGAACAGATATATTCGACCTGCCAAGGTCGCAGCGTCATCCTGATCGCCAGGAAATCCCGAGCGAACGAGGACGCGCAGATGATTGATCTCCACTACTGGCCGACGCCGAACGGCAAGAAGGTTTCGATCTTCCTGGAGGAAACCGGCACGCCCTACCGGCTGGTGCCGGTCAATATCGGCCGGGGCGACCAGTTCAAACCCGATTATCTCAGGCTCAATCCCAATCACCGCATGCCTGCTATCGTCGACCACACGCCTGCCGACGGCGGCGGGCCGCTCAGCGTCTTCGAATCCGGTGCAATCCTCTTCTACCTCGCCGAAAAGACCGGAAGATTCTGGCCGCAGGATCTGCGCGGCAAATACGACGTGACGCAATGGGTGATCTGGCAGATGGCCAACCAGGGACCGAAACTCGGCGAAGCCGGTCACTTCCGCCGTCTCGGCGATCGCGAGGGCGATCAGTCCTATGCGGTGCGGCGTTTCACCGACGAAGCCAACCGCCTCTACGGTGTTCTCAACATGCGGCTTCGTGACCGGCGTTATCTCGCCGGCGACGAATTCACCATCGCCGACATCATCAGCTATCCCTGGACCGTCAACTGGCAGGCGCAGGGCCAGGACATCGACGAATTCAAGCATTTCAAGCGATGGTTCGAGGAGGTCGGCGCACGGCCCGGCGTCCAGCGCGGCCTTGCGGTCGGCGCCGACCTTGGCACCGACAACAGCAAGCTCTCCGAAGAGGAACAGTCGCGCATCCGCAAGATCCTCTACAACCAGCGCGCCCTTCCCGTTCCGGATTGAGCTTCGGCCCGGCTGGAGATAACCATAGCCACAACCGAGCCGGCAGCCAGCACCGGTCGGTCCCGGTTTCCAGGCGCTTTAAATCACCTGCCGGGGAGCCAGGGGGCTTGGACAGCAGCTGGCGTTGCGACTTGGGTGTGACTTGGGGGTGTAACCGGCAATGACAAGACCTGTAATCGGCATCATCGGGAATGCCCGCATCGTCGAAAGCCGATTTCCGGCTCAGCATGTCGGAGAAAACAATCTGCGGGCCGTGGCCGATGTCGCCGAAGCCTTGCCGCTGATGTTTGCCGGCAACCCCAAACTGGCCGATATCGCCGATCTGCTGGCTGTCGTCGACGGCATTCTGCTGACAGGCGCCAGAGCCAATGTCCATCCCAGCCGTTTCAACACGGTGCCGGATCCCAAGCATGAACCTTATGACGAGGATCGTGACGGGCTGGCGCTGCCATTGATCGAAGCCTGTGTAGCGCGCGGCGTTCCTATTTTCGGCATATGCCGCGGTTTCCAGGAAATGAACGTCGCGGCCGGCGGCTCGCTGCATCCCGAAATCCGGGAATTGCCCGGACGCATGAACCACCGAATGCCGCGCCTGGAAACCGGCGAGATCCATCCCGACCTCGCCATCGTTTTCGGCGATCGTCACGATGTTCAACTTATACAGGATGGGATGTTTGCACGCATCCTCGGCCGGGAGACGATCCGGGTGAACTCCCTGCATGGACAGGGCATTCTCGAGCTTGGCGACAGGGTCGTTGCCGAAGGCATTGCAGAGGACGGGACGATCGAGGCGATACGGTTCAAGGATGCGCCGGGATTTGCGCTCGGCGTGCAATGGCATGCCGAATACGATCCGCAGACCAACCCCGTGAACCGTGCGTTGTTTCAGGCATTCGGCGATGCGGTTCGGGCACGAAAAGCCACCGCTTAATCTGACAACTACGGCGATCATCACCGCCTTCCGCATCAACAAAAAGCCGCCGCGAAACTGCTTTCGCGGCGGCTTTTTAGCAGTTGGGAAGCAGCAGCGATCAGGCGGTCGGCTGCTTGGTCTTCCTGAGATAGGGCAGAACCGTATCGAAGGAACCGAAACGCGTGATCGCGTCTTCGTTGGAAACCGCAGCGGTGATGATGACGTCCTCACCCTGGTTCCAGTTCGCCGGCGTCGCCACCTGGTGCTTGGCCGTCAGCTGGATGGAATCGATGGCGCGCAGGATCTCATTGAAATTGCGGCCCGTCGTCATCGGATAGGTCAGGATCAGTTTGATCTTCTTGTCGGGACCGATGATGAAAACCGAACGCACCGTCGCATTGTCGGCAGGCGTGCGGCCTTCCGAGCTCTCGCCGGCGCCGGCCGGCAGCATGTCATAGAGCTTGGCGACCTTGAGGTCCTTGTCACCAATCAGGGGATATTCGACGTCGAAACCGGTGGCGGTCTTGATGTCGTTCTTCCACTTGGCATGGCTTTCCACAGGATCGACGGAGATGCCGATGATCTTGGCACCACGCTTGGAAAACTCCCCCGCCAAGCCGGCCATGGCGCCGAGCTCGGTGGTGCAGACAGGCGTGAAATTCTTCGGATGCGAGAACAGGACGGCCCAGCCATTGCCGATCCAATCATGGAAGCTGATCGGTCCCTGGGTGGTGTCGGCGGTAAAATCGGGGGCAATATCGTTGATGCGTAAGCTCATGGTCGGCCCTCCAAAGCCTTGTGTTCAATGTTGTTCTTCTCAAATCGAGGCCATGGGATCCGTCCGCCGGGAGCGGTCGCGAGATTGCGGTCAACAGGATCGCACCGGCCGAAGGTAAAAGACTTCCCATTCCAGGATTTTAAGTAAGTCATATACCACGATTACCGAAGGCATGCTCTTTCGATTTCCGGCCTGCTCCGGCATTATTTTTCCGGCATGTGCACGCGACGAAGAGACTGATGGTTTTCCATCGGTCCCCGTCAAAAGCGGCAGGCACAACTGCCTTGCCCCTTGCTTCAGGCGGCCTGAGTGGATTTGATCCTGTCGATGCCGCCGACAACAGGCGCGAAATCGTCCCATACGCCCTGGGCGCCCTTCTGCCATTCGTCGAAGGCTTCAGGCTTCAGGAGCTTCCGCCATGGCCAAGCGCCGTCTCGACGGATTTGGCTTCACCATCGACGATCAGCTGGTTGAAATAGGCGGCTCCTTCGTTGAAGGCCTGCTGGAACACCGCGCCATGCAGTGCGGTCATGCGCTGCTGGCCGACGGAATGTCCTCGCCCGAAAATGCGGCAATTTGATTATTTTTTGCGCATATCTATTTTTGCACAGTTTTCAGGCGGCACCTTGCCAAAATTGCTGCAGCGCGTCATAAATATAGCAATGACGCATCGCGATCTGACAATTCTGGTGATCGACGAAAATGCCATTCGCGCCTCCATCATCGAAGAGGGGCTGCGCGAGGCAGGGCATGCGCACGTCACCGTGGTCCATGAGGTCAACGGCATTGCGCGAATCATCGAAACGCTGATGCCCGACGTGATCATCATCGATATCGAAAATCCCAACCGCGACATGATGGAGCATCTCTTCCAGCTGACGCGCACGGTCAGCCGTCCGATCGCCATGTTCGTCGATCGCTCCGACACCGCCTCGATCGAGGCCGCCGTCGATGCCGGCGTCTCGGCCTATATCGTCGATGGCCTGAAGAAGGAACGCGTCAAGCCGATCCTCGACATGGCCGTCAGCCGCTTCAACGCCTTCAGCCGGCTGCGGCGCGAGCTTGCCGATGCCCGCTCAGCGCTGGAAGAACGCAAGCTCATCGAGCGCGCCAAGGGCATATTGATGAAGATGCGCGGCCTGTCGGAGGAAGAGGCCTTCGCGCTGCTGCGGCAGACGGCGATGAACGAAAAGAAGAAGATGTCGGAAATCGCCCAGAGCGTCGTCACCGCCGCGGGGCTGTTGATGTAATGGCCGACCTGATGAATTTCCGGAGGAAACCGGAGTGGATATGATGACGAAGACCGCCAAATCAGGCGGCGAGTTGCCCTCGCCCATGCGCCTGAATGCCGAAGGACCGAAAGTGCTCAGGGCCGGTTTCATTCCGCTCGTCGATGCGTCAGTGCTGATTGCAGCGGCGGAATTCGGTTTCGCGCAGAAGGAAGGCCTGACGCTCGATCTCGTCAAGGATGTCTCCTGGGCGAATGTGCGTGACCGTCTGGCATTCCGCCAGTTCGATATCGCCCACATGCTGTCGCCAATGCCCGTCGCCTCCATGCTCGGCCTCGGCTCCAATCCCTCACCGACGATCACACCGTTTTCGCTGGGGCGCGGCGGCAATGCGATCACCCTGTCGACGCGGCTCTTCGACAGGATGCGCAATGACGCGGGACTGCCGGAAACGGCAGGCGCGCTCGACAATGCCCGCGCCCTGGCAAAAACACTGGCGGCGATGAAGGTGCGCGGCGAACCGCTGCCGACGTTCGGGGTCACCTATCCCTTCTCCTCGCATAATTACGAATTCCGCTACTGGCTGGCCGCCGGCGGCATCGATCCCGATAAGGACGTCAAGCTCGTCGTGGTGCCGCCGCCGATGACTTCGGATGCGCTGGCCGCCGGTGCGATCGACGGTTTCTGCGTCGGTGCGCCGTGGAATATGGTCGCTTCGGAGCGCGGCGTCGGCCGCATCGTCGCCGCCAAGCAGGATATCTGGCCGTCCGCCCCGGAAAAGGTGATCGGCATGCGGCCAGATTGGGCGGAAACCCATCCGGAAACCGTTTCCAGGCTGATCGTGGCGCTCGATGCGGCAGCCCGCTGGTGCGACCAGCCGGACAATCACGATGCGCTGGCGGCCGCTCTTGCCGACCCCCGCTATATCGCTGCCCCCGTCGAGATCATCCGCCGCGTGCTCGCCGGCGAATTCAGCCTCGACGCAAAGGGCAACCGGCGCATCATCGCCGATTATTTCATGTTCCATTCCGGATTCGCCAATTATCCTCGGCCAAGCCAGGCGCTGTGGATATACAGCCAGATGATCCGCTGGGGGCAGGCCGAGGCCAGCCTCAACATGGCAAGGGCTGCCGCGTCCGCCTACCGCCCGGATCTCTATCGGACAGCGCTCGGCGACGGCAACGCACCCGATGATGCCGATATCCGCATCGAAGGCGGCGACGAGGGCGACCGTTTCATGGACGGCCATGTCTTCGACCCGGCGAGGCTGCCTGATTATGTCGCAGGCTTTGCCGTCAAAAGCGCCCTGCCCTTCGTTACCGGCGACGAAATCTAATCCACGCCCGCCTGCCCAAAACGCCAGCAAGGATCTGCGCCCCACATGGCAAGCGCACAAAAGATTAGCACAACTGTCGACAGCTCGAAAAACAAGCAAACGGCCGATTTCGAGAAATGTAAATAAATCAATACATTACACAAAAAGCGACAAACTGGCACGCAGCTTGCAAGGATATTACCGCACCGGTCAAAGGCGATCTGCGCAGAAAGAGCGCCAGCAGGCGTTCACGGAAGACACGGAGATCCTCTTCAAATGGAAGAAGCAGATCTCGGTGATTTGAAATCAAATACCTGGGCGATCATGTCGATTGTCTCCGGGTAACCGGCCGGAAGGCCCAAGAATTCGGCGTCCAACGGCGGGCGCCACCAGCAAAGCCGCTGATCAGGATATTTCGCGCACCTCGTGTATGCGCGTCCTGACCAGCGGCTTTTTGTTTTAACCCTCAGCGATGGATCGGCACGACCTTGTCGGGCCCCGGAGAAGTTATGTCTGTCATCGAGAAAGTGCCACCCATGTCCGCCGGCGAACCAGCCAAAGCATTGTGGATTTCCACGGTCGCCTTCACCCTCTGTTTTGCCGTCTGGACGATCTTCGCGATCATCGGCATTCGCATCAAGCAGGATCTCGGGCTGAACGAGGCCGAGTTCGGCCTGCTGGTCGGCACTCCGGTGCTGACTGGTTCGCTCGTGCGCATCGTCCTCGGCATCTGGACGGGGCGTTACGGCGGCCGTCTCGTTTACACGCTCACCATGCTGACCGCCGCATTGGCGACCTTCCTGCTCTCCTATGCCCAGACTTATACGCAAATGCTGATCGCCGGCCTCGGTGTCGGCCTTGCCGGCGGCTCGTTTGCGGTCGGTGTCGCCTATGTCTCGCCTTTCTTTCCGGCGGAGAAGCAGGGAACCGCGCTCGGCATCTTCGGCGCCGGCAATGTCGGCGCAGCCGTGACCAAATTCGCAGCTCCCTTCGTACTGCTCGCCTGGGGCTGGCAGGCGGTTGCCGAGATCTGGGCCGTCTGTCTGGCGCTGATGGCCATCGTCTTCTGGTTCACCACGACCGATGATCCGGCCTACCGTCTCCGCCGCGAGCGCAACGTCGCGTCCAAGAGTTTTGCCCAGGAATTCGCGCCGCTGCAGAACGTTCAGGTCTGGCGCTTCTCGCTCTACTATTTCTTCGCCTTCGGCGGCTTCGTCGCCCTGTCGCTGTGGCTGCCGCGCTACCTCGTCGGCGTCTACGGCTTCAACCTCGAAACTGCCGGCATGATCGCGGCCGCCTATTCCATTCCCGGCAGCATCTTCCGCGCCTTCGGCGGCGTGCTGTCGGACAAGAAGGGCGCGCGCAGCGTCATGTATACGATGTTTGCCGTGTCGGCGGTGGCCACCCTCATCCTGTCGCTACCGGCTGCGACCATCACGCCGGTCATCTTCATCGTGGTGATCTTCGTGCTCGGCTTCTTCATGAGCCTCGGCAAGGCCGCCGTCTACAAGCACATTCCGGCCTACTATCCGGAAAACGTCGGCGCAGTCGGCGGCGTCGTCGGGATGATGGGCGGCCTTGGCGGCTTCATCCTTCCGATCGCCTTCGGACTCCTCAAGGACATGACCGGCCTCTGGTCCAGCTGTTTCCTGCTGCTCTTTGCGATCGTCGTCACCTCACTCATCTGGATGCACCTGTCCGTCAAGCAACTGTCGCGCCAAGGACACTCGGCGCCCGTGGCTGCAACCTGATCTAAGGACTTGGAAATATGACCGAAAAACTCGTCATCATCGGCAATGGCATGGCGCCCGGGCGCATGCTGGAGCACCTCTTCGAACAGGCACCCGGACGCTATGAAGTTACGATCTTCAATGCCGAGCCGCGCGTCAACTACGACCGCATCATGCTCTCGCCGGTTCTCTCCGGCGAAAAGGACTACGAGCAGATCATCATTCACGGTGACGGCTGGTATATCAAGCACGGCATCATGCTCTACAAGGGCCACAAGATCGTCAATATCGATCGGGTCGCCAAGACCGTCACCTCCGACCACGGCGTCACCGAAAGCTACGACAAGCTGGTGATCGCAACTGGTTCCGTGCCCTTCATCATCCCCGTTCCCGGCAAGGATCTGCCCGGCGTCATCACCTATCGCGATCTCGACGACGTGCAGGCCATGCTGCTTGCCGCCCAGTCGCGCGAAAAGGCTGTCGTGATCGGCGGCGGCCTGCTTGGCCTGGAAGCAGCCGCCGGTCTTGCCCAGCGCGGCATGGACGTCACCGTGCTGCACGTCATGCCGACGCTGATGGAGCGCCAGCTCGATCCCGCCGCCGGGTATCTCTTGCAGAAGGCGGTCGAGGAGCGCGGCATCAAGGTCATCTGCAAGGCCAATACCAAGGCGATCATCGGCAACGGCAAGGTCGAAGGCATCGAGCTTGACGACGGCCGCATCATCCCAGCTACGCTTGTTGTGATGGCCGTCGGCATTCGTCCCAGTGTCGGCCTTGCGAAGGACGCCGGCGTTGCGGTCAACCGCGGCATCGTCGTCGATTCCGGCATGCAGACCTCGGATGGCGATATTCTCGCGCTCGGCGAATGCGCCGAAGTGGGCGGCATGGTCTATGGCCTCGTTGCGCCGCTCTATGAAATGGCCCGAATCGCTGCCGCGCATCTCTCTGGCGATCGCTCGCCCGCCTTCGTTCACGCCGATACGCCGACCAAGCTCAAGGTCACCGGCATCGAGCTTTATTCACTCGGTGACTTCGCCGACGGCGACGACCGCGAGGAGATCGTGCTGCGCGATGCCAGCGCCGGCGTCTACAAGCGCCTGGTGCTGAAGGACAACAAGATCATCGGCACTGTGCTTTACGGCGAGACCGCCGACGGGGCATGGTTCAACGATCTGAAGAAGAAGGCCACCGATATTTCGGAGATGCGCGAGACGCTGATCTTCGGACAGGCCTATCAGGGAGGGTCGCCGCTGGACCCTATGGCGGCCGTTGCAGCCTTGCCGGATGACGCGGAGATCTGTGGCTGCAACGGCGTATGCAAGGGCAAAATCACTTCGACGATTTCAGGCAAGGGGCTGACGTCGCTCGACGACGTCCGTGCCCACACGAAGGCATCCGCCTCGTGCGGCTCCTGTACCGGCCTCGTCGAGCAACTCATGGCACTGACGCTCGGAGACAGCTACAATCCGGCCGCCGTCCAGCCGATGTGCACCTGTACCGAACTCGGCCATGACGATGTCCGCCGTCTGATCAAGGCCAAGGGCCTGAAGAGCATACCTGCCGTCATGCAGGAGCTGGAATGGAAGACTTCCTGCGGCTGCGCCAAATGTCGGCCGGCGCTCAACTATTACCTCGTCTGCGACTGGCCGGACGAATATGCCGACGACTACCAGTCGCGTTTCATCAATGAGCGCGTGCATGCCAATATCCAGAAGGACGGCACCTACTCCGTCGTTCCGCGCATGTGGGGCGGCGTCACCAATTCGAACGAGCTGCGCGCCATCGCCGATGTCGTCGACAAATTCGAGATCCCGATGGTCAAGGTGACCGGCGGCCAGCGCATCGACCTGCTCGGCATCGAGAAGGAAGACCTGCCCGCCGTCTGGGCCGATCTCGGCAAGGCCGGCTTCGTCTCCGGCCAGGCCTATGCCAAGGGTCTGCGTACCGTGAAGACCTGCGTCGGCTCGGACTGGTGCCGCTTCGGCACGCAGGACTCCACCGGTCTCGGCATTCGCATCGAGAAATTCATGTGGGGCTCCTGGACGCCGGCCAAGCTGAAGATGGCCGTCTCCGGCTGCCCGCGTAACTGCGCGGAAGCAACATGTAAGGACATCGGCGTTATCTGCGTGGATTCCGGTTTCGAAATCCATTTCGCCGGTGCGGCCGGTCTCGACATCAAGGGCACGGAGGTTCTTGGGCTTGTCCGGACCGAGGACGAGGCGCTGGAGCATATCGTGGCGCTGACGCAGATGTACCGCGAGCAGGCCCGCTATCTCGAGCGCATCTACAAGTGGGCCAAGCGCATCGGCCTGGAGGAAATCCGCCGCCAGATCATGGGCGATGCCGAAAAGCGCCAAGCCTATTACGACCGCTTCGTCTTCAGCCAGAAATTTGCCCAGGTCGATCCCTGGTCGGAGCGTGTTTCCGGCAAGGACAAGCACGAGTTCAAGCCGATGGCGACGATCGGCTATCCGCAGGCAGCCGAGTAAGGAGATGGACATGAACTGGCCCAATGAAAACTGGCATCCAATCGGTGACATCTCCGACATCCCCTTACGCGGCGCGCGCTGCGTGAAAACACCGCAGGGCAAGATCGCCGTCTTCCGTACGGCTGAAAACGAGGTCTTCGCCATCGAAGACCATTGCCCGCACAAGGGCGGCCCGCTCTCCCAGGGCATCGTGCATGCCAAGGCGGTCACCTGCCCGTTGCACAACTGGGTGATCTCCCTCGAAACCGGCAAGGCGCTCGGCGCCGACGAGGGCCAGGTGCGGACCATCCCGGTCCGCAATGAGGACGGCGCCCTCTTCATCGCGCTCGAAAGCCTGATGATGGCGGCGGAATAGATGGCGGCTGAGGTCAAGACCACCTGTCCCTATTGCGGCGTCGGCTGCGGCGTCCTCGCCACGGTCGATGAGGCCAGAACCGTCAGCGTCAAGGGAGATCCCGAGCATCCGTCGAATTTCGGCCGGCTCTGCTCGAAGGGGTCGGCCCTTGCCGAAACCATCGATCTCGATGGCCGGATTCTCTATCCCGAAATCGCAGGCGAACGGAGCGGTTGGGACGAAGCACTTGACCTGGTCGCCCGGCGTTTTTCTGAAACGATCGCCGAACACGGGCCTGACGCTGTCGCCTTCTACGTCTCGGGCCAGTTGCTGACCGAGGATTACTACGTCGCCAACAAGCTGATGAAGGGCTTCATCGGCTCGGCCAATATCGATACCAATTCAAGGCTCTGCATGTCCTCCTCCGTGGCGGGGCATCGCCGCGCCTTCGGCGCCGACACGGTGCCCGGAACCTATGAGGATATCGAACTCGCCGATCTGGTGATCCTGACCGGCTCCAACCTTGCCTGGTGTCATCCCGTCATCTACCAGCGGCTTGCCGCCGCCAAGACGGCGCGGCCCAACATGCGGATCGTCGCCATCGATCCGCGCCGGACGATGACATGCGATATCGCCGACCTGCACCTGGCGATCCGCCCCGACGGCGACGTCGCGCTGTTCATGGGACTGCTTGCCCATCTCGCGACAAGCCCGGCCATCGATCAGAACTATATCGGCGCCCATACGGAAGGTTTCGGCGAGGCTTTTGCGGCGGCCGCAGCACTTGATATCAACGAACTCCTGGAACGCACCGGCCTGCCGGCCATGCAGATCAGGGAGTTCTTCCGCCTGTTCGAGACGACGCCGAAAGTCGTCACCTGCTACAGCCAGGGCGTCAATCAATCCGCCTCCGGCACCGACAAGGTCAATGCCATCCTCAACTGCCACCTGGCGACCGGCCGCATCGGCCGTCCCGGCATGGGACCGTTCTCGCTGACCGGCCAGCCGAACGCCATGGGCGGGCGCGAGGTCGGCGGCCTTGCCAATATGCTTGCCGCCCATATGGCGATCGAGAATGCCGATGACCGGGACCGCGTGCAGCGCTTCTGGAATTCGCCCGTCATCGCCGCAAAACCCGGCCTGAAGGCGGTCGACATGTTCCGCGCCGTGGCCGACGGACGCATCAAGGCGCTCTGGATCATGGCCACCAATCCCGTCGTCTCGATGCCGGATGCCGATAGCGTCGAAAGCGCGATCGCCGCCTGTCCCTTCGTCGTCGTGTCGGACATCCTCAAAGAGACGGATACGACCCGGCACGCAGACGTGCTTTTGCCCTCGCTCGGCTGGGGCGAGAAGGACGGCACCGTCACCAATTCCGAACGGCGCATTTCCCGGCAGCGGCCGTTTCTAGGGCTCCCCGGCGATGCGAGAGCCGACTGGTGGCAGCTTGCCGAGGTCGGACGCCGCATGGGATTTGCCGCCGCCTTCGATTTTGATGCGCCGGACGCAATCTTTGCCGAACACGCCGCGCTTTCCGCCTTCGAAAATAACGGCAGCCGCGATTTCGACATCGGCGCGCGCGCCGATATCAGCGGCAACGCCTATGACGAGCTGTCGCCCTTCCAGTGGCCGCAGCCGGCAGGGACCGCACCCGGCGTCACCCGCTTCTTCGCCGAGGGCGGATTCTTCCATCCGGATGGCAAGGCACGTTTTGTCGCGGTCAAACCGCCGGCAACGGATCGCACCAGTGCCGATTTCCCCTTCACGCTGAATACCGGGCGCATCCGCGACCAGTGGCACACGATGACGCGAACCGGAAAGAGCGCACGCCTTTCCGCCCACATCGCCGAACCCTTTGCCGAGATCCATCCGCGTGACGCGATCGAGACCGGTATATCAAGCGCCGGTCTGGTCGAGATCGAAAGCCCCCATGGCAAGGCGATCGTCCGGGCGCTGGTGACCGATCGTCAGGCTCGCAGCGGCGTCTTTGCGCCGATGCACTGGAACGATCAGTTCGCCGCGAAAGCGCGGATCGATGCCGTGGTCGCGCCGATCACCGATCCCGTTTCCGGTCAGCCGGCGTCGAAGAATGTTGCTGTCGCCATCCGGCCCTTCCGCGCCACCCATTATGGCTTCGCCGTCTCTGCTACAAAACCGGCCACGCCCAACGCGGCCTATTGGGCGCTGGCGAAAGCCTCCGGCGGCTGGCGGCTGGAGCTTGCCTTCGGTGAAGATGTCGAAGACTGGACAGCCTGGTGCCGGGCGGTTTTCGCCATTCCGGCCGAGGTCGAACCACTGGGTTATGCCGACCGGCAATCCGGCGACCTCAGGCTTGCCTTTTTCGATGGCGAGGTCCTGCTTGCCGCGCTGTTTCTTGCCCGCGAGCCGGTCGCCGTCGCGCGCAATTGGGCGATCTCGCAGCTTACTGCCTCGCATGGCGACCTCAGGAAGCGCTTTGCGCTGGTCGCTGGCCGTCCCGGAGCCGGCAGGCCGGATCCGGGCGCCACCGTCTGCTCCTGCTTCAGTGTCGGAGTCAATCAGATCGCTGCCGCCGTGCGCGGCGGATGCCACAGTGTCGAGGCGGTCGGCAAGGAAACGAGCGCCGGAACCAATTGCGGCTCCTGCCGCAGCGAAATCGGCAGGATCATCGATCGCTGTCTTGCCGCAGCCGCGGAGTGAAAGCGCAAAGGATGCTGTAACGCGGCCGGACTGATGTCAGGCCGTGGCGGGGACGATCAGCATCTTACGCTCGGCAGAGATGCGAACCGCGATCTCGTCATAGGATGAGAGCGTCGGATGGGGCGTTTCCATCTTGTCGTGATGGGTTGCGGTGACGACCATGACATCGGCGCCCGCCGCTTCGCCGGCGGTGATGCCGGCTGCGACATCCTCGAATACCAGGCAATCCCGCGTGCCGACGCCGAGGCGTTCGGCGCCGAGAATGTAACATTGCGGATCGGGTTTTCCGACCTTCACGTCCTCAGCCGTCACCATGAATTTCGGCAGCGGCAGCCCCGCCGCCTCCAGCCGCCTGTGGGCAAGGCGCAGAGGCGAGGAAGTGACGATCGCCCAGCGATCCGGCGGCAGTGAACTCAAAAATGCCGCAGCACCCGGGATGGCAACGACATCGCTGACATCGGCGATCTCGGCCTCGGTCACCAGCCTGGACTCATGTTCGGGATCGACGCCGGGCAGGTTCAGCCGGGTGATCGTGTCGATGCCGCGCGATCCGTGCATCTTCGGCAAAAAGGTTGCGACATCGAGCCCGTGGCGCCTTGCCCAGTCACTCCATGCACGCTCGGCCGCACGGATCGAATTGAGGATGGTGCCGTCCATATCGAACAGGAAGGCGGCATAAGGCTTCTCGAAGCCGCGGGGCATCGGCAGGGACAAAGGCGGATCCTTTTAAGGAAGAGTGTCGGATGGTCGTCGTATCGCTCGATCAAACGGCAAATCATGGCCTTTTGCAAGCTTTCGCGAGACGAGCCTATCCACACGCCCGGCCACTCGGATCAACGAAGCAGCTTTAGCGAGCCCGTCAGCGAGCGGATCCATTTCGTCGGGCCGGCGAGCCCGACGCCGTCGATGACCTCCGAAGAGAGGTCGCGTTCGGGCATCGAAGCCTCATAATCGGCATAGACGTGCAGCGCTCGAGCAAAACGCGGGAACGGCACCACCAGCGCCCCTTCGGGCGCCGGCAGTGCCTTCAGCAAGAGCGATCTCAGATCGGCCGCTGCCGCCTGCAGCACCGGAACCGGCTTATTGGCACTGACATGAAATGCCCGACCGGCATGATCGCTCAGCCGTGCCCCGGCAAGTGCGGGTGCCGCGGCACCGAGGCCGATCGACAGCACCGCAACCGTATTGGCGAGTTCGCCGGCCGGCAGCCCCGGCTCGACGATCACGGCGACACGCCAGTCCTCAACCATCATTCGTCCGCTCCTTCTCGGTTCGACGTCCTCACCCTATCGAAAGGCAGAGAAATATCCTGCCTATTCCTGACGTCTCACATCCAAATCAGGTAGGATTTTCCCGGCAACCGAAAAAATTCGAAAGGACATACCGATCATGGAATTCGAGCCGGGAGATATCCGCATATTGAAGGCGCTGCAAAGCGAGGGGCGGCTGACGAACCAGGAGCTTGCCGAACGCGTGGGGATGTCGACCTCGCCTTGTTGGCGCAGGGTGAAAAGGCTTGAAGAGGCCGGCGTCATCCGCGGCTATCAGCCTGTTGTCGATCGCCGCGCCGTCGGCCTCGGTGTCCTCGCTTTCGTCCGCGTCCAGATCGACACGCATTCCCATGACGAGGCCGAACGGTTCGAACGCGAGGTCGGCGCACTGGAAGCGGTGGTCGCCTGTTATTCCGTCGCCGGCGAGGCCGATTTCCTTTTGCAGGTGGTCGCGGCCGATCTCGACAGCTATGCCGAATTCGCCATGACGGTGATCCGCCGCCTGCCCGGCATCAAGGAGATGCATACGATGTTTGTGCTGAAGGACATCAAGGCATCGACGATCCTGCCCGTTCAGACGGCGGCCGCCAGCCGTTCGCGCTGAAGTCATCGCCTGCCTCGCTGCCTATGCCTGCGGGCTGCGGAGAGGCTTCGCCTAAAAGGCTGTGCTGGCGGTCGTGGCGATCAGGTCGCAGGAGAGCCGGAGGCCGATCGGATCGTGGCAAAGATCATCCGCGGCGCCGGCGAGTTCCAGTCCGGCTAGAGCGTCGGCACGCAGGTAGGTCTGTGTGGTCAAGTCGACGCGCACCGGAACGGCGGTCCAGAGCGAGGGACGGCTGACGTTGATCGCGGAAATTTTAGTCTTGTCATTCCTGACGGCGTAAGAGGCGACCGCCATGCCGCTCACCGTCAAGGTGAGTGCAAGTGCGATCTGGAGACCGAGATCTGCGGCTTCGCGAATGGAGATGAACATAGCGGCCTCATGCCACGGTTTTTTAGTATCTCCGCATGCAAGTAGGGCATGCGCTGGCAGCGATCCAGCGACATCGCCCGTTAAGGTTTACGCATAACCATGTCGGCCACGCCGTGCGGCTTGAATGCAGGTTTTCGGCAAATTTCGGAACAATGATTCAGCCTGGCAGTTACATCAGGGTCATCCAAGATGAAAATCCAAGGAGGATATATCCCATGTCTAGATCCCTTATCGCCGCTTCGTTACTCGCGATCGGCATGGCATCGTCGGCCTTTGCCCAGTCGAACCCGGATCCGATCGGGCCGACGAATGGCGGCTCGACCGATCCGAGCTCGGGTACCTATTCGTCCGATTACACCAACGATGACAATGGCATACGCCCGGTCCCCGTCTCGCCGGTCGATCCGATGACGACCCAGAGCATCGGGCGGCCGCAGACGATGGAATGCCCCGGAATGCCGCAACAGATGTCCGGCGTCGACACGCGCGGCGGCCAGAGCGGTGCATCGATCAGCGAAGCCTGCCGCGAATACGACAACTGAGCGGACAGTCCCCCGCTCTGAGCATGTCGCACAAACGTGCGCCATGCTTGAAAAAGGCCGGTTCACACCGGCCTTTTTCATGACAGCCATGAAAGCTTTTCTTTCGGATGAAACTTTTGATCCGCGTGTTCCGTACCTCCGTAACAGCTTGAAAGAACACGAACGGGAATGGCTTCATTGGCAAAGGACACGGCAACACCTGTTATCCTCTGGTTTCGCAAGGACTTGCGCCTTGACGACAACCAGGCTCTCAGCGCCGCCCATCACTCCGGACGGCCGGTCATCCCTCTCTATATCAGAGAGCCGCAGGCGGCAGGCACCGGTCCACTGGGTGCCGCGCAGGCCTGGTGGCTGCACCATTCGCTGGCGGCGCTGGACGGCTCGCTGGGCAAGCGGCAGGGGCGGCTGGTGCTGGCCAGCGGCGATGCGCTTGCGGTGCTCTGCGCCCTGATCAGGGAAAGCGGCGCGGAAGCCGTCTTCTGGAACCGGCGCTACGATCCATCCGGAATGTCGATCGACATCCGGATCAAGCACGAACTGGAGAAGCAGGCGGTCGAAGCGAGAAGCTTCGGCGGTCAGTTGCTGCACGAACCTTCCCGGCTAATGACCGGCAATGGCACGCCCTATCGCGTCTATACGCCATTCTGGCGCGCGCTGGAGGGTGGCTGCGAACCGGAGCCGCCGCTGGATGCGCCGGCGAAACTGCTTCTCGCATCGCAACTTCCGAACTCGGAAAGGCTGGCGAGCTGGAAGCTGCTGCCGGTGAAACCGGATTGGGCAGGCGATTTCGCCGATCTCTGGACACCTGGCGAAGAAGGCGCCCGGAAGAAGCTCCATGCTTTCGCCGAGGACGCACTCGACGGCTACAAGCAAAACCGCGATTATCCGGCAAGACCGGCAACATCGATGCTGTCGCCGCATCTGGCTCTCGGCGAGATATCCCCTGCCCGCATCTGGCACGCGACACGCGGCCTGTCGAAACGGGTGCCGGCAACCGATATCGTGCATTTCCGCAAGGAGATCGCCTGGCGCGAATTTTCCTATCACCTGCTCTTCCATTTCCCGCGTCTTGCCTCGGCCAACTGGAACGATCGTTTCGACGGCTTCGAATGGCGCAACGACGGCGAGGATTTCAAGGCGTGGTGCAGAGGGCTGACCGGTTATCCGATCGTCGATGCCGGCATGCGCCAACTCTGGCGCCACGGCTGGATGCACAATCGCGTGCGCATGATCGTCGCCTCCTTCCTTATCAAGGATCTGATGATCGATTGGCGACGCGGCGAGGCCTGGTTCCGTGACACGCTTGTTGATGCCGATCCCGCCAACAATGCGGCAAGCTGGCAGTGGGTGGCAGGCTCGGGAGCCGACGCCTCGCCGTTCTTCCGCATCTTCAATCCGGTGCTGCAGGGCGAAACCTTCGATCCCGGCGGCGACTATGTCAGAGCTCATGTGCCGGAGCTTCGAGGGGTCGGGGCAAAATACATCCACCGGCCATTCGAGGCGCCGCAAGGCGTGCTCGACGAGGCCGGCATCACGCTGGGCCAAACCTATCCGAAACCGATCGTCGATCATGCGAACGCACGCAACCGAGCGCTCGCCGCCTACAACGCCACGAGGGATGCCGCATGAACGCGCATGTCCGTCCCGCATCGCGCCGGCTGAAGATCGCCGTCATCGGCTCCGGCATATCGGGCGCCTCGGCTGCCTGGGCGCTGAACACCGTGCACGACGTCACGCTCTACGAGAGCCAGGCGCGGGCCGGTGGCCATACGGCGACCGTCGACGTCGATTACAACGGCTTTCGGATTGCGGTCGACACCGGCTTCATCGTCTATAACGAACAGAATTACCCCAATCTGACGGCGCTGTTTGCCGAGCTCGGCATTGCGACGCATGCCAGCGACATGAGCTTTTCGCTCTCGCTCGACCACGGCAGGCTGGAATGGAGCGGCGGCGGACTGTCCTCGGTCTTCGCGCAGAAGCGCAACCTGCTGCGGCCGTCATTTCTGTGGATGATCCGCGAGATCCTGCGCTTCAACCGCAGCTGCCTCGAAGATCGGGCCGCCGGCCATCTCGCCTCACGCTCGATCGGCGATTATCTCGACTGGCGCGGCTTCTCGCCCGGTTTCACCAACAATTATCTGATGCCGATGGCGGCGGCAATCTGGTCGACGCCGTCCGCCCGCATGCTGCAGTTTCCGGCCGAGCACTTCGTCAATTTCTTCGACAATCACCGGCTGATCTACCGCCGGCAGCACCAGTGGCGGACGGTCACCGGCGGCAGCCGCACCTATCTCGACCGGCTGCTTCGACCCCTCGGCGAACGGGTGAAACTTTCCTGCGGCGTGCGCGCCGTCATCCGCTCCGAGCACGGCGTGACGCTCATCGACGAAACGGGCGGCGAACACCTGTTCGACAAGGTGATCTTCGCCTGCCATAGCGATCAGACGGCACGCCTGCTCGCCGATGCCAGCGATAGGGAAAGCAGGCTCTTTGCCGCCATTCCCTACCAGCCGAACCGCGTCGTCCTGCACCGCGACCAATCGTTGATGCCGCAGCGGCGCAAGCTTTGGGCCTCGTGGAACTATTTGCGCTCCAGCCGTGAAGAGGGAAATGCCGGCGTTGCCGTCACCTACTGGATGAACCGGCTGCAAGGCATCGACGACAATTTTCCGTTGTTCGTCACTCTCAATCCCGACCGGGAGCCGGAACGTGACAAGGTGTTTGCCGAATTCACCTACGACCATCCGCAATTCTCGGCGGACGCCATGGCTGCACAACAGGCGCTTGTCACCATTCAGGGACAAAGCCATTGCTATTTCGCCGGCGCCTGGACGGGCTACGGATTCCACGAGGATGGCCTCGTTTCCGGTCTGGCGGCGGCGGAAGCCTTGGGCGGGATCATCCCCTGGCGAACTACCCGAACCGCCATCCTCAAGCCTCAACCGGACGTAGCGGCATGACAGGGCGCGGCGAAAAACACGGCATGAATACGATGACCAACGGCCCTCCACCAGATGCCGCGGCAACGCTCTATGTCGGCGACATCATGCATCAACGGATGAAACCGTTCGGTCATCGCTTCCGCTACCGCGTCTTCTCGCTGCTCGTAGACCTCGACAGGCTGGATGAGGCTGGCAGGCTATCGTCGCTGTTTTCCGTCAATCGGCGCAATCTTGTCTCGTTCCACGAGAAGGACCATGCCAGTGCCGGGAGCGCGACGCTGCGCGCCTATGTCGACAGGCTGTTCGCCGAGACGGGGCTCGACCGCGCGGACAGGATCCTGCTCGTCTGTTACCCCCGAATTCTCGGCTATGTCTTCAACCCGCTCTCTGTCTATCACGCCTATGATGGCGGCGGCGCACTCGTCGCGATGATCTATGAGGTGCGCAATACGTTTGGCGAGCGGCACAGCTATGTCTGTCCCGTCGGCCCCGGTGAGATGTCGGAAAGCGGGCTTCGCCAGAGCTGCGACAAGCGCTTCCACGTTTCGCCCTTCATCGGCATGGCGGCGCGTTATCATTTCCGCATGCTGCCGCCCGGTGCCGAAATCCGCTGGCGCATCCTGGAAAACGATCATGAAGGCCCGCTTCTCTCGGCGACATTTTCCGGAAGGCACATGCAATTGACCAGCGCCTCGCTGCTGGGGCTGACGGCGCGCATCCCCTTCCTCACCTTCAAGATCATTGCCGGGATCCATTGGGAGGCGCTGAAATTGTGGCTGAAGGGCGCTCGCTACATCAGGCGTCCGGCACCGCCGCCTGAAGTAAGCGTCCGACAGCCCCGCCCGCTTGCGGAAGCCGCGGAATGACATGACAGCCTCGTTGCCCCGCGCAAAGGAGCCGTAACTTTTTGAACTGCTAAATCTATTCCGATTTCGGGAATTATGCGGTAGCGTTCGATGCAATGGCCGAGGGGGCGGCCGTGCATATCATAATGGGTGTATCGTCGTCCCTAACCGGCACGAAAATGCTGGAGGAGAAAAGATGAGCAAGGCGCAGGATTGGAACCTGCTGGCTCGTGATGCGGTGACGCTGACGGCCGAAAATATGTCCCGCATAGTGAAGGGTCTGCCCTTCAAGGCAAGGCTAGCCCTGCGCGGACTTCTGCACATGCAGCACGGTTCGCTTGCCGTCACACTCCCCGACGGCCGCAGGCTGCTGGTCGAGGGCAAAAAGGCGGGACCGAAGGCGGCACTCCACCTCCGCAACTGGAACCTTGCCTATAGGGCGCTGACGAGCGGCACGATCGGCGTCGCCGAAACCTATATGGATGGCGACTGGGACAGCCCCGACATCGCCGCCTTCCTCGAGCTCTTCCTCGTCAACGGCGAGGCCGCGCACAGCTATGCGCATGGCAAGGGCGGCCTCGGCCGCCTTTTCGAGCGCGTCCGCCATTGGATGAACGCCAATACCAAGACGGGCTCGAAACGCAACATCTCCGCCCATTACGATCTCGGCAACGATTTCTACAGGCAATGGCTCGATCCGAGCATGACCTATTCCTCAGCGCTCTATTCCACGGGCGCCAACGACCTGCAATCGGCCCAGAATGCCAAATACCGGGCGCTTGCCGAAGCGACCGGCATCGGCCCCGGCGACCACGTGCTTGAGATCGGCTGCGGTTGGGGCGGTTTTGCGGAGTTTGCCGCAAGCGAGCTGAACTGCAAGGTAACAGGCCTGACGATCAGCCGCGAGCAACTCGCCTTTGCCGAGGAGCGCATCCAAAAGGCCGGCCTCGACGACCGCGTGAAATTCCGCTTCCAGGATTACCGCGATGAAACAGGCCTCTACGACCGGATCGTCTCGATCGAGATGTTCGAAGCGGTCGGCGAGAGGTACTGGCCATCCTATTTTTCAAAGCTCAGGCAATGTCTGAAGCCGGGCGGCAAGGCCGGCCTGCAGATCATCACCATCCGGCCGGAATCCTTCGACCAGTATCGCAGCAACCCCGACTTCATCCAGAAATACGTCTTTCCCGGCGGCATGCTGCCGACGCGCAATCATCTGGCCGAGCTTGCCGGCAAGGTCGATCTGTCGCTGGTCAAGGATTTCGGCTTCGGGCTCGACTATGCCCGCACGCTGGCCGAATGGCGCGAACGCTTCTGGTCGGTCTGGGAGCGCATCCGCCCGATGGGCTTCGACGAGCGTTTCAAGCGGCTCTGGGAATTCTACCTGTTCTATTGCGAAGCCGGCTTCCGCGCCCGCAACATCGATGTGCGCCAGGTCGTGTTCTCGCGCCGTTGATCATTCCGCCGGATGCGGCGTCGCCGGATGGTGACCAGCCAAGGGCGGCCGCTCCCGCCAGCCGGTCGCGCGGTTCACCAGCGCGAAATAGGCGCTGTAAGGCAACAGGCGTCCGAGCTTCAGCATGGTGGTGAAGCGCTTCGGGAAGGTGATCTCGAAGACCTGCGATTTCAACCCGGCAGCAATCTGCCGGGCGGCCTCCTCGACCGATACCAGGGCCGGCATCGGAAAGGCGTTCTTCCGCGTCGCCGGCGTATCGACGAAGCCCGGGCTGACGAGCTGGATGCGGATGCCCATCTTATCGAGATCGAATTTCAGGCTTTCGGCCATATTGATCAGCGCCGCCTTGGTGGCGCCGTAGGCAGCGCCTGTCGGCAGGCCGCCATAGCCGGTGACGGAGGAGACGATGGCGATCTGCCCCTGCTCCTTTTCCTTCATATGGCGGATTGCCGGCAACAGGCAGTTGACGACGCCGGAAAGATTGACGGCGAAGCTCTTCTCGAAATCGGCGCGGTTCAGATCCTCGGCATGAACAGGCAGGTAGACGCCGGCATTGAGGATCGCCATGGCGAGCGTGCCGTGCTCATATTCGATGGAAGCCATGATATGTTCCATGTCCTCGGCATCGGTGACGTCGCCGTCGAGAACGACAATACTGCCGGAAAGGCCGCTGGCCTCGGTCTGCAGCTCGACCAGCTTTTCATGGCTTCTGGCAGTGACGGCGACCTTGTATCCTTCGCCGGCCAGCTTCAGCGCCAGCGCCCGGCCGATGCCGGAACTCGCGCCCGAGATCCAGACGATTCCATGTTCGGGACGGGCGATGAAATCACGCATGACATGTTCCTCCGGGCTGCCTGATCAATGTGAAAACAGGTCCGGAAGTTCCTCACCTCTCCCGGATTTATGGCTCTATCACACCATTGTGGCTGCTTTCAGCCGATCAGGTCGCCGATCAGCTGACGAAAGGATCCCGTGAGTCTGACCGGCCCGTCGGAAACGGCAAAGGCGATGCAAGGCCTGTCCTTTTCGGCGACCGGCCGATGGTCGACCGTCTCGTCGGCAATAGAGATGTCGCCGGGGCCGAAGCGGCCGCGTTCATCGTTGAAGGCGCCGTCGAGAATGAGGATCAGTTCCATGCCCTTGTGGGTGTGCGCCGGCAAGGCGCGGCCCGGACGGATCCACATCAGGTTGACCTCGCAGCCGTCCATGTCGAGCGGATATTCCCTGAAGCCCGGCAGCCGCGTGCGCCAGGGCACATCCTCGGCCTCGAAGCCGACGAGATCGCGCAAGGCTTGGGGAAACAGCGCGTTTTCCGGCCGCGCCGCCGCCGGCGGCGGCGTTCCGGGAGATGCAGAGGAAAAGATCGTCGCAAGCCGCCCGTCGCGATCGGCAATAGCCGCTTCAGGCACGTTTTCCAACGCTTCGCCGGCCAGCAGCTCGAGGCTGTTCACCAGGCTGCGATTGTCCGGTTTCATTTCGAGATGAGACTGTACCAGCACGCGCGCCGGCTCGGGCAAGGAGCCGGCAACATAATGCGCCATCAATGCATCGATCGTGTCGATCTGCTCGTGAACCATGTCTGTTTCGGTCACGCCCTGTTGCCGCGCTCCGTTTCGCTTTGTCGTCATCCGTACGGGGAAAGTCAATCTTCGGATCACCCTCACAGGGCGGGATTGCGGGCCGTACACAATTTCGGGGAGGAAAGCGAAATTTTATCGTGTCCAACAGAGGCGTGGAATAGCTTTTCTTGCCAACCCAGCCTTGTGAAGGGAAAAGACCGTTCCTAAAGTAAGAGTTCGAATAGAGGCAGATTCCATGACCTTCCACCCCTCCGTCCTCGAAGCCATCGGCAACACGCCCCTGATCAAACTCAAGGGCGCCTCAGAGGTGACCGGCTGCACCATTCTCGGCAAGGCGGAGTTCCTGAACCCCGGCCAGTCGGTGAAGGATCGCGCCGCGCTCTACATCATCCGCGACGCAGAGCGGAAGGGACTGCTTCGCCCGGGCGGCGTCATCGTCGAAGGCACGGCCGGCAATACCGGTATCGGCCTGACGCTGGTCGCCAAGGCGCTCGGTTACCGCACCGTCATCGTCATCCCGGAAACGCAGAGCCAGGAAAAGAAAGATGCGCTGAAGCTGCTCGGCGCCGAACTGGTCGAAGTGCCCGCCGTTCCCTACAAAAACCCGAACAACTATGTGAAGGTATCCGGGCGGCTGGCAGAACAGCTGGCGAAGACCGAGCCGAACGGCGCAATCTGGGCAAACCAGTTCGACAACGTCGCCAACCGTCAGGCGCATGTCGAAACGACCGCCAAGGAAATCTGGAAAGACACCGACGGCAAGGTCGACGGCTTCATCTGCTCCGTCGGCTCCGGCGGCACGCTGGCCGGCGTGGCGGCCGGCCTCAAGGCTTTCAAATCAGACGTCAAGATCGGCATCGCCGACCCCGACGGCGCTGCACTCTATGAATTCTACCAGAACGGCACGCTGAAATCCGAAGGATCCTCGATCACCGAGGGCATCGGCCAGGGCCGTATCACCGCCAATCTCGAAGGCTTCACGCCCGATTTCTCCTATCGGGTCTCCGATGCCGAAGCGCTTCCCTATCTTTTCGATCTCGTCGAGAACGAGGGCCTGTGCCTCGGCGGCTCGACAGCCATAAACATTGCCGGCGCGGTCAATCTCGCCCGGGATCTCGGCCCCGGTCACACGGTGGTGACAATCCTCTGCGACTACGGCAACCGCTATCAGTCGAAGCTCTTCAACCCGGATTTCCTGACATCGAAGGGACTGCCCGTTCCGGGCTGGATGGCCAAGTCGCCCGATATCCACGTTCCCTACGAGCCCGCGTGAGACCCCATGCCCGTTAATGCCCTCTATCGTGACGACTTCTATCTCTCGACGTGCGAAGCGGTCGTCACGGCCGTTCACGAAGACGGGGGCATCGAACTGGATCAGACCTGTTTCTATGCAACATCAGGTGGCCAGCCTGGTGATACAGGTGAGTTCGAACGCGCCGACGGCAGCAAGATCGCGCTCGGCCAGACGAAGCATGGTCCGAGCAAGGATATCATCATCCATGTGCCGCTCGAAAACGAGCCGAGGCCTGTGATCGGCGAAACGCTGGTGCTGCATGTCGACTGGCCGCGCCGCTACAGGCTGATGCGCATGCACACGGCCTGCCACCTGCTTTCCGTCGTCTGCTCCTATCCGATCACCGGGGCTGCCGTCGGCGAGGAGGAGAGCCGCGTCGATTTCGACATGGCCGAGACGATCGACAAGGATGAGGTGACGGCCAAGCTGATGGAACTGATCGGTGAGAACCATCCGGTCTATCTGCAGTGGATCACCGACGAGGAGCTTGTGGCCAATCCTGACATCGTCAAATCGAAGAATGTGCGCCCACCGTTGGGGCTCGGGCGCGTCAGCCTCGTCTGCATCGGCGAGAACTCCTCGATTGACAGCCAACCCTGCGGCGGCACACATGTCTCCGAGACCCAGGAAGTCGGACGGATCCATATCGCCAAGATCGAAAAAAAGGGCAAAGAGAACCGGCGCTTCCGCATCCGCTTCGGCACGCCCGGCGACGAAGCCTGACCATCAAGGGAGACCATCATGAGTGAGACCAAGAGCCGTTTCGTCGTTTCGGCCGACTGGCTGCAGTCCGAGCTCGGGAAAGCCGATCTGCGCGTGCTGGACGCCTCCTTCTATCTACCGGCGCAAAAACGCGATGCCGATGCCGAATATGCGGCCGGCCATATTCCCGGCGCCATCCGCTTTGACCAGGACAAGATCGCCGACCATTCGACATCGCTGCCGCATACGATCCCCTCACCCGACTATTTCGCTGCCGAAGTCGGCCGGCTCGGCATCAGCGAGAAGGATCGGATCGTCGTCTATGACGGCATCGGCCTGTTCGCCTCGCCACGTGTCTGGTGGCTGTTCCGGGTGATGGGGGCAAAGAATGTCTTCGTGCTCGACGGCGGCCTCGATGGCTGGAAGGCAGAAGGCCGTCCGCTGGAAACCGCAGCACCCAAGCATGCGCCGGCGACCTTCACGCCTGACTTCGACGAAAGCCGCGTGGTGACGCTCGATAGAATGCGCGACATCGTCTCCAGCGGTGCCATGCAGATCGCCGATGCCCGCAGCGCCGGCCGCTTCGCCGCCGCCGAGCCCGAGCCGCGTGCCGGCATGCGCTCCGGCCATATGCCGGGCGCCCGCAGCCTGCCTTCCGGCGTCTTTGCCAACCAGGGCCGGTTCAAATCGCTGCCCGAACTCAGGCAGACGATCGAGGATGCCGGCATCGATCTTTCGAAGCCCGTCGTCACCTCTTGCGGCTCGGGGATCACCGCAGCGATCATCACGCTGGCGCTGGAATCGCTCGGCCATAGCGACAACAAGCTTTATGACGGCTCGTGGAGCGAATGGGGCAGCCGTGACGATACGCCCATCGTCACCGGTCCGCCGACACCGGTCAAAGCCTGATCGCCATGGGGAAGACACCTGCTTCGCTGAAAGCTCACATCACCCGGCTCGAAATGACGTCGCCGCCGAAGGCAAGCATGCCGGTGCCCGTCAATATCCAGACGGCGATCATGCGCGCTCCCCAGATTCCGCTACCCTTCTATCGTTATCTCTACCGGCAGGTGGGCGCGCGCTGGCAATGGGTGGACCGGTTGCGCATGAGCGACGAGCAGCTTGCCGAGACATTGAACGACAAGCGCAACAATATCAGCGTTCTCTATGTGAACGGCGCACCCGCCGGATTCTACGAATATTTCTGCGAAGACGAGGATGTGATCGAGCTCAGCCATTTCGGCCTGATCGAACATGCGCTCGGTCTCGGCATCGGCAAATGGTTCCTGCTGCAGGCGCTCTATGCCATCTGGTCGCTCAATCCGAAGCGGGTCACCACCACCACCAACAATCTCGACCACCCGCGCGCGCTGCAGCTCTATCAGATGTACGGCTTCTCCCCCGTCTCCACCGGCACCGGAATCGTCCGGCCGCTGAGCGACAAGGAGCTTCTGGAGCTCGCGCGGAAAAGTTGACGGCCTCCTCCCCGACATAGGTGGAGATGACTAACGCTGTGTAAGGCTGTTCGGGCGGCGCGGATCGTTGCGGCGCTCGAAATCGAGCGTGCGGCCCGACTGTTCCTTCAGCTCCGCCACCTCCCGGCGCAGAGCCCTCAGCTCTTCCAGTATTTCGGCATTCTGTTGCGCCAGCAGCGCGAGATCGACGTCGGCCAAGGGTTTCTCCTTTTCGTCATGCAGTGTTGCGGCGGACCCGGAAAGGCTCTAGCCGTGCCGGTGGCCGGTGATCAGCCATGCGCGCGAATCGAACTGAATTCCATGGGATGTCTGGTGCGCTCGCAGCATGTCGAGTAGACGCGCCCGTATTTCGGACGCAGCAGTGGGATGATTGAGAGCCGTCTCGACATTTTCAAATGTCTGAATAGTCGCCAATGCAGTCTCAGGATCCGGACCGTAGAACACAGGCTCGCTGATTTCACGAAACTCGACGGCAGTGAACCGGGCCGTCTCGAGCAATCGAGACGTCACCGAGGGTTCGCTCAGTGAAAAGGCTTTGCCGGCCGCAACCGGACCGGGTGAATCCGGGTCGAGCGCCTCATGTATAGCGGTCGCCCACTCATTGCGATCTCTGGCCTGCCAGACCATGAAAACGAAACGCCCGCCCGGCCGTACGGCGTTGGCGATATTGGCGAAGGCGGCCGCCGGATCGGCAAAGAACATGACGCCAAATCGGCTGATGCAAAGGTCGAACTCCCCTTGTGCGAAAAAATGGTTCTGTGCATCCGCCACTTCGAACGTAACATTGGACAACCCCTCCTCGGCGCTGCGGCGACGGGCGACGTCCAGCATCGTCACAGACAGGTCGATTCCATGCGCTCGTCCTGTTTCAGCAATACGAGCGGCATCACGAGTGGTTTGTCCGGCGCCGCAACCGATATCGAGCACACAATCAGACTGCCCAACCGCGGCGGCGGCCCGAAAATGCGCGTTATGAAGAGCAAGCTCGGCATCATAGAAGTGCGCGAAATTCAATGCCGTTTCGTCAGCCATGATCTATCCCTAGAAACCGAAATTCGTGAGGAGTTAGCCGCCCGGCCCGCGCAGCCTCTCAAACCGAGCATGGGCCGTACATGTACCATCCCGATCGTGTATCACGGGATGAAGACGCCAGACATACCCGGCGCGGCGACGAGAGACACGATTGACGCGACGATAGCATTATACCGCAGAGGCAAGCTGGCCCACGATCGCCCATTGCCTGCGGCGCGCAAGAAACGGGTGGCTTGCACGCTCGTCCGGGTGCATTTCATGGCAATCACAAAGGAGATCTGCCATGACCGCCATTCGTTTTGTCGCCATGCCGACGACCGACGCCGAACACCTCTGGAACGGCGGGCGCGACGCCTATGACAGGCTGCCCGAGACGACCGTTTCCGATGGTCCCGGCCATCCCTGCCGCCACTGCCTTCAGAATATCGATGCCGGCGAGGCGTTGCTGGTTTTCGCCTACCGGCCCTTTCCGGACTTGCAGCCCTATGCCGAAACCGGCCCGGTCTTCCTGCACAAGCAGCCTTGCGCACGTTATGCCGCCGAAGAGATCATGCCGCCGGTGCTGACGACGAGCCGCGACTTCATCGTCCGCGGCTACAGCGAGAACGACCGCATCGTCTACGGTACCGGCACGGTGACTGAGATCGGCGATATTCCGGCCTATGGCGAAGAGCTGCTGGGACGATCTGATATCGCCTATGTGCATGTGCGCTCCGCGCGCAACAACTGCTTCCAGTGCCGGATCGACAAGGTAAAGGCGCCGGCCCTGGCGGAGGCTGGCGCCTGATCGGCGGCCGTCGAGGCGCAACAAGAAGTCGTCAATTCGCCGGCACGCTCCTTCTGCTGTAATCGGCGGGCCGTTTCGGTTTCCCCTGACGAATGCTGCCAGGATCGCGCCCTCGAACGTTATTAAACGCCGCGTAAAGCAATGATCCGCGAACCTGCGGCGGCCTGCCGTTGGTGTGCGAGCGGCGCATATTCGGGCGATGCAAAGAGACCACGGATGGCATCCATATCGAGAAACTCGATGATCAGCATATTTGTCGCCTGCCAGCCTTCGAGTTCGAGGGGGGCGTCATCGAGAGCGATGAGACGGCCGCCGGCCTTTGCCACCAGAGGCAGGGCCTTCGAGCGGTAATCGGCAATGGCTTCGGGGTCGTGGATATCGAGATCGACGACGAGATAGGCGGACATGATGATATCCTTTCAATCAATGTGAAGTTTGGGATGTGTATTTTGCGTGCGGCGGCGCGCCTTATGGCAAGTGCCGCCACTTAACCATGCGCTTCCGGAGATCGAGTGTGCCGCCATCCACGGTGAAGCTGCCGTCGCCACGATGATGCATGGTCCGCCGTTCCTTGCGGGTCTCGTCGATCCAGATCCTCTTCGCTTCGAGGATGAAGAGATTGTATCGATCGACGAGGCTCGGATCGGCAACACGGCATTCGATATTGGCAAGGCAGTCCACCAGCAACGGCGCCGCGACATCCTTTGCTGGACGAGTCCCCAAGCTGTACCGCTCGAACTTGTCCACCGTGTCACCGGAGCAATTGCCGATGTCCACCACGGTTTCGGCAAGATCGGTGGCTGGAATCGCAATCACGCATTCGCCGGTCTTTTTCAAAGTCTGGTGGCTGAAGTCCCAGGGGCCGATGACGCAACCGATCAGCGGCGGTGCGTGCTGGACCATCATGTGAAAACCCATTGTCATCACATTGGGCGTTCCCTCAAGGCTCGTCGTCACAAGAACGATCGGGCCCGGTTCGAGCAGGCGATAGGCCTGGGAAGCGGAAATCTCTTTCATCGTGCGGTTCCTTCGCGAGTTTCTTCCCCGCACGTATGCAGGGAAGCTGAAAGACCTTCTGGCGTGGTTACCAGCCCTGTTCGACCGGCAGAACGAAGAGTTCCGCGACATTCACATGTGCGGGCGCCTGCGCGGCAAAGACGATGGTGTCGCCGATGTCCTCGCCCTGCAGGAACGTCATTTGCTTGGCAAGGTCGTCCATCTGCTTGATATAGCCGGGTTGGGTGATGTGATCGTACAGCTCGGTCGCCACGGCACCCGGCTGGATGCAGGTCACCCGAATATTGTGCTTCTGGCCCACTTCCATGCGCAGGCCGTCGGAGAACGCGGCCACCGCATGCTTGGTGGCGCAATAGACCGACAGGCCTTTGAAGACCTTGCGGCCAGCGATCGACGACATGTTGAAGATGTGGCCGGAATGCTGATTGATCATCTGCGGCAGAACGGCAGCCGTGGTATTCAGCAGGCCCTTCACATTGACGTCGACCATCCGGTGCCATTCGTCGACCTTGAACTGATCGACATCCGAAAGCGGCATCAGACCGGCATTGTTGACGAGAATGTCGATCGAACCATAGGCACCCACCAGCTTTTTGACGCCGGCTTCGACGGAGGCTGGATCGACCACGTCCATTTCGATCACAAGGGCTTCACCGCCCCTAGAGGCGATCTCCTTTTGGAGGCCTTCAAGTTTGCCGGTGCGACGGGCGGCGATCCCAACCTTTGCGCCGGCCTCGGCGAGCTTCAACGCGGTAGCGGCGCCGATGCCGCTCGAGGCGCCGGTGACCAGCGCGATTTTTCCATTGATATTCGTCATGGTTTATCTCCTTGCCTGGCGCCCTTCCAACCGAAAGGACGGTCGTGTTCGACAAGGAGGAACATAAGGAAGCGGGCATGATCCCTCTCTCGGGACCTTGCGGGACCTGTCGGGATCTTGCTCAAAACCGCAAGGACCAAGCTGAATTCCTAAAGCATGCCACGCAAAACTGTGCAGCGATTTTGCGAGACATGCGCAAAAACAAAGACCTAAAAGCGCAAGGAGCGAATCTGAAAGATCGCGACGCGTTTTAACTGCGACGGTAGTCGCTGGGGGAGACGCCGGCCTCCCGGCGGAAAATCTGAGCAAAATGGCTGGGGCTCGAATACCCCACGGACATGCCGATCTCGATGATGCTCGTGCTGGTTTCCTGCAGAAGTTGCTGGGCTTTGGCTATGCGTTGGCGAATGAAATAATGGGATGGGGAAAGGCCGGTGGCTTTCTTGAAGAGGCGGCTGAAGTGAAAAACGCTCATGCCGGCCGTTTGCGCCAGACGTGCCAGATCAAACGGCTCTTGAAGGTTGGCTTCCATGAATGCGATGGCCCGCCGTAGCTTGGCGCCCGGGAGGGCATTTGACGGCCGTGTCTCTGCATCAAATGTTGCATATTGTCGAATAAGATGAACAGCGAGCGTCTGCGCCAATCCCTGCACGAAGAGCCGACTTCCCTGCCCTTCTGCCGTCAATTCAGCATGGATCAGTTCCAGCATGGTGGAAAGATGCTGGTCGCGGCCGCCAGATAGGTCGCGCAGGCGCATGGCGCTGGCAGCCTTGCCGAGAACCCCTTCCGCCACCCGGTCGAACAACGGAACGGAGAGATAGAGATGCATTACCTGGAAAGGTTCGTCTCCCTCGGCATGCCAGCGCATTTCGTATGGCGTGGGCGACCGCGTCAGAAAAAAGTCCCCAACTCTGACTGTATTGGCCTCCCACTCCCCACCCAGATCGCGTTCCTCGACACATGCTTGACCTGAGATCACCCAAACAACGAGAGGCTCGGCGACTGCCGGAACAAGAAAGGGGTGTTGCACCTTCAGGCGGGAAAACACCTGCACGAATATGTCGGTCCAGGCTGGGCCATCCCCGCTGACGAGTGTTCTGCCGGCAATATATGTTTCGAGCCCGGTAGGTGACGTTCGAAGCGGAACCGGCGATGTTTGCTCTCGACTCTCAACCGTCATTGCTGCTCCGTTGGATGGCGACTGCACATCGGCATGTTACGATGGCAACTGTTGGGGAGGGACACAACTCATCGCGCTGCCTGACGAGGAAAACCATAGCTCCAACGCCGCCGACGGTCGCGGTTCGATTACAGGTGCGCCGTCATACAAAGAAGGCGGCATCCCTTCGGATACCGCCCTGCCGATCGAAGAATAATGCTGTAAGCCATCACCTTGAGTGAGATAGCTTACGCTACGTTCAGTACGCTCTCCGGCGCGAAGGCTTCGTAACCCAGTGCGTCGGCGACCGGCTTGCTGGTGATGCGGCCCTTGTGGACGTTGAGACCATTCCTCAGATGCTTGTCTTCGGCGATGGCGCGCAGGCCGCGATCGGCAAGCGCCAGACCATGAACCAGCGTGGCATTGTTCAGCGCATGCGCCGAGGTGACCGGCACGGCGCCCGGCATGTTGGCAACGCAATAATGCACGACGCCGTCAACCTCATAGGTCGGATCGGAATGGGTCGTCGCATGCGAGGTCTCGAAGCAGCCGCCCTGGTCGATGGCGACATCGACAATGACGGAGCCCTTCTTCATGCCGGAAAGCATTTCCCGGGTGACGAGCTTCGGAGCGGCAGCGCCGGGGATCAGCACCGCGCCGATAATCAGGTCGGCCGAAAAGACTTCCTCCTCCAGCGCCTGGATGCTGGAATAACGGGTGTGGATGCGGCCGGAAAAGATATCGTCGAGCTGGCGTAGGCGCGGCAGCGACTTGTCGAGGATGCTGACATCGGCGCCGAGACCGGCGGCCATCCGGGCCGCATGCAGGCCGACGACGCCGCCGCCGATCACCGCGACCTTGGCCGGCAGCACGCCGGGTACGCCGCCGAGCAGGACGCCGAGGCCGCCGTTGGCTTTCTGCAGCGCGGTCGCTCCTGCCTGGATCGACAGGCGTCCTGCCACTTCCGACATCGGCGCCAGCAGCGGCAGGCCGCCGCGCTCATCGGTCACCGTCTCATAGGCAATCGCGGTCACCCCGGAGGCGATCAGACCCTTGGTCTGTTCGGGATCCGGCGCCAGATGCAGATAGGTGTAGAGAAGCTGACCGTCGCGGAGTTGCGCCCATTCGGAGGGCTGCGGCTCCTTCACCTTGACGATCATGTCGCACTTTTCGAAGATATCCTTGGCGGAGGCGGCGATCTTGGCGCCAGCCGCGGCATAGGCTGCATCATCGGCGCCGATGCCGGTGCCCGCCTTGGTCTCGACCCAGACTTCGTGCCCGTGGGCGACATATTCGCGCACCGAAGCCGGCGTCAGGCCGACGCGATATTCATGATTCTTGATTTCCTTCGGGCAACCGACACGCATTGGCGTTCCTCTCATGTCACTCCGCAGTCGCGGATCTCCTCAGACGATGAATCCAATCATCAAGGGCACGAAATGTCCTTGCAAAGACGATTTGCACAGATGCGTTTTTTCGGTGATTATTGTGCAATACCCCTCCTTTTTCGAAGGTTCTTCGAATGGCCGATCTCGACACCATCGATCTTGCGATTCTAAAGGTGCTGCAGGCCGATGCCCGCATCACCAATGCCGAGCTTGCCGAAAGGATCGGACTGTCGCCTTCGGCCTGTTCACGCCGGCTCGATATCTTGGAAAGAAGCGGCGTCATCGACGGCTACCATGCCCGCCTTTCACACAAGGCGCTCGACTACAAGATGATCGCCATCGTGCATATCTCGCTCTCCGGCCAGTTCGCCAAGACGCTGGCCGAATTCGAAGCGGCGGTGAAGCTCTGCCCCAACGTGCTCGTTTGCTACCTGATGTCGGGCGAATACGATTATATCCTGCGTGTCGCCGCGCGCGATCTCGAGGATTATGAGCGCATCCACCGCGACTGGCTGTCTGCCCTGCCCCACGTCGTCAAGATCAATTCCAGTTTCGCGCTCAGAGAAATCATCGACAGGCCGAATGTCGGCCTTTGAGGCCTTGCATATTCATTGAAAGCCTGCCCAGACTTTCGGTGCGCGCGGGCGTTTCCCGCTCAACGGCATGTCATGACATCGAAGACCCACGGCTATATTTTCGCCCTGCTGGCAATCACCATCTTCTCCTTGCAGGACGCGATCTCGAAACATCTGGCATCGACCTATCCGCCGATCTTCGTGACGATGATCCGCTACTGGGCTTTCGCGCTCTTCACGATCATTCTCGCCTCGAAGATGCGCGGCGGTCTCAAGGCGACGGCCCGCACCAAACGGCCTTTCCTGCAGGTGACGCGCGGCGTTCTGCTTGCGATTCAGGTGGTTCTCGCCATCACCTGTTTTGCCATGATCGGCCTTGCCCGTTCACAGGCGATCTTTTCCGCGACGCCGATCCTGATCGCGCTGCTGGCAATGCCGATCCTCGGCGAGCGGGTCGGGTGGCGGCGGTGGGCGGCGATCGGCGCCGGACTATTCGGGGTGTTGCTGATCCTGAAGCCGGAAGGCGAATTTTTCGACCTCAAGCTGCTTCTGGCCGTCATTTCCTGCTTCAACTTCGCCTTCTATGTCATCGCCACCCGCCTGGTCAGCCGCGACGATTCGTCGATGACCAGCTTCTTCTATACCGGGGTCGTCGGCGGCGTCACGATGACGCTGGTCGGACCATTCTACTGGAGCTGGATGTCGCCGGGCGACTGGGGCTGGATGGCGCTCGTCTGCATGACCAGCATCTCCAGCCATTATTTCCTCATTCGCGCCTACGATATTCTCGATGCTGCCGCCGTCCAGCCGCTGACCTATCTGTCACTTGTCTACGCCTCGATCATCGGCATGGTGATCTATGACGAAACGCTCAGCATCAACATGATCGTCGGCTCGGCGATCGTGGTCGCCGCCGGCATCTTCACGGTCTGGCGCGAACATGTGGTGGGACGCAGAGCCGCCGCGGCAAACTGACGGTTTCACTGCAATTTTAGCCAAGCCCCTAAAACCATTTCAATTTTCGGGCGCTATGTTCCCTCGCTGTAGAAGGGAGACAGTATGACTCGTAATTTGAAAATCACGGCCCGAAAGGCCGACCGGAAAAGCTGCCGCGTTTTCGGCCATGTCAAATATCTGAACAGCCAGGTGGATGCCCGCATTCTCAACCTATCGGTAACCGGCGCCGCCCTGGAGATGAAAGGGCCGTTCCATGCCGCCTCCGGCAGCAAGGTGCGGATCGAGGCCGAAAACCTCGGGCTGCTCGAAGGCGTCATCCGCTGGAAGCACAACGGCCGCGTCGGCATCCAGTTCGACGTGAATTCGAATGCGCGGGCACAGGTCTCCTCCTATTTCCGCTTCTTCCATAAGGAACTGCGGCCGGTATTGGCGACCCGCCCGTTGACCATATCAGGCGCCAATGGCGATCGGACGCCTCACTTGGCGGCATCGACACTGAAATCGTAAGGCTGCACCGCCTTTGCCCTGAAGGAGCGGCTAAGATCGTTCCAGTAGCTGCGGTTGACGTTGACGTCGAGGGTGACCGCCCCTTGCGTCTACGACAGCCTGACGCCCCCGAAGTCGATGGGGGCGCTCTTGGCGTTGACGGCGGAGCAGGATCGATCCTGCCGATGATCCGTCCCCGATGAAATTTCAGCCGGGCCACTGCACCATAAATTGTATTTCGGAGCCACGCTGCTTTCCCGGCGGATTGTTTTGACGTCCTGTCATTTTCGCAGTGTACTCCACGGCAAATCGTCCTAATTCTGACGGGCCGGACGATGCATGATCCTTGAAGGAGAGTTTCCATGTCTTCTATTTTCGATGTTGGCGTAATGAGCCGCCGTTCCCTGCTCGGCGGCCTCGCCGCCACTTCCGCCCTGGTGCTGCTGCACCCCTTCAGCGCGCGGGCCAGCGCAAACCAGGCGCATCTGAGGCTGATGGAAACGACGGATATTCACGTCAACGTCTTCCCCTATGACTATTATGCCGACAAGCCGAACGACACGATGGGTCTTGCGCGCACCGGGACGATCATCGACGGCATCCGCGCCGAGGCCGTCAACTCGCTGCTGATCGACAATGGAGACGTGCTGCAGGGCAATCCGATGGGCGACTACATGGCCTATCAGCACGGCATGAAGGAGGGCGACGTCCATCCGGTGATCAAGGCGATGAACACGCTCGGCTATACCGTGGGAACGCTCGGGAATCACGAGTTCAACTACGGCCTCGACTTCATGTTCAAGGTACTCTCGGGCGCGAACTTCCCCTTCGTCTGCGCCAACCTGACCAAGGGCCAGCTTGCCTCGGACCCGAAGCAGGACGACCTCTTCTTCAAGCCCTACGTCATCTTGGAAAAACAGATCAAGGACGGCGCCGGCAATGAGAGCCCGGTCAAGATCGGCTTCATCGGCTTCGTCCCGCCGCAGATCATGCTCTGGGACATCAAGAACCTCGAAGGCAAGGCGCAGACGCGCGATATCGTCGAGGCCGCCAAGGCCTGGGTTCCCGCCATGAAGGAGGCCGGCGCCGATATCATCATCGCACTCTCCCATTCCGGCATCGACGGCAGCGCACCGTCCGAAAAGATGGAAAACGCCTCACTGCATCTGGCCGCCGTCGACGGGATCGACGCGATCTTCACTGGTCACCAGCATCTCGTCTTCCCCGGCCCGAAGAGCTGGGACGGCATCGCCAATACCGATCCGGTCAAGGGCACCCTCCATGGCAAGCCCACCGTGATGGCCGGCTTCTGGGGCTCGCATCTCGGCCTGATCGACCTGCTGCTCGAAAAGGACGGCAATAGCTGGAAGATCGTCGATTTCACCGCGGAAGCGCGGCCGATCTATCATCGCGACGACAAGAAGAAGGTGGTGGCCGATTACGCCGACAAGAAGGAAGTGGTCGAGGCCGCCAAGGCCGAACACGAAGCGACCCTTGCCTATGTCCGCACCCCGGTCGGCAAGACGTCCGCACCGCTCTACTCCTACTTCGCGCTGGTCGCCGACGACCCCTCGGTGCAGGTCGTCTCACAGGCGCAGACCTGGTACATCAGGCAGATGCTCGCCGACACCGCTTTCAAGGACCTGCCGGTGCTTTCGGCGGCGGCTCCCTTCAAGGCCGGCGGGCGTGGCGGCGCCGACTATTATACCGACGTTCCAGCCGGCAATATCGCCATCAAGAACGTCGCCGATCTCTATCTCTACCCGAACACGGTGCAGGCTGTCGCCATCACCGGCGCACAGGTGAAGAACTGGCTCGAAATGTCGGCCGGCATGTTCAATCACATCGAAGCGGGCTCGAAGGACGCGCCGCTGCTCAACAGCGACTTCCCGTCCTATAATTTCGACGTGATCGACGGGGTCACCTACCAGATCGACCTGTCGCAGCCGCCGAAATATGATTCATCCGGCAAGGCGATCAATCCGGACGCCAACCGCATCCAGAACCTCGCCTTCGATGGCAAGCCGATCGATCCGGCCCAAAAGTTCGTCGTCGTCTCGAACAATTACCGCGCCGGCGGCGGCGGCAATTTCCCGGAGATCACCGCAGACAAGGTGATCTTCCAGGCGCCGGATACCAACCGCGACGTCATCGTCCGCTATATCCATGACCAGGGCACGATCAATCCGTCGGCCGACGCAAACTGGACCTTCAAACCGCTTCCCGGTACGACCGCGACCTTCGAAAGTGGCCCGAAGGCGAAGCAGTTCCTCGGCGAGGTAAAGAGCGTCAAGATCGAGGATGCCGGCGAAGGCGCCGACGGTTTCTCGAAATTCAGGCTGGTTCTCTAGAGCTCCGTGCGTCCTTTCGGACGCACAAAGGACGCTCTAACACCTTGAATCTACGCATCGAAGGATATGTAGACGAAGGCGCGGCACCCGCGCCTTCGTCATTCTGCCGCGAGCGGTGTCGCGGGTTCCTGGAGTTCGGCCATCTGCGCATGGAAATCGGCCTGGCTCGGGCAATGGGAAAGCCGCGTGCGGAAGGCGTCAATCATCCAGGTGGCGGCAGGTCCGGGCGGGTTGGCGAGCTGGCGCACCGAATATATCGGATACTCCCCCTGTTCATAGGCATCCAGATCGAGATGGACGAGCGTGCCGCTCACGAGATCGTCATGGATCAGGGAAGCCGGGAGGCCGCCCCAGCCAAGACCGGCTTTGATGAGCTGGTGCTTCGTTGCAATATCGCTGACGCGCCAGGTCTTGTAGGACAGAACGTTGAAATCGCGGCCCTTCGTCCGGCCCGACGCATCGGTAACGACGAGCTGCACTTCCTCTCGAACATCGCCCAGCGTCAGCGGCCGGCCAATCCCGGCCAGCGGGTGGTTGCGCGCGGCAACCGGCAACATGAAGGAATGACCGATCCGCTCTGTAACGATCGAATCGTCCTGCTTGACGACTGCGCCGCCAATGCCGATCGTCGCCTTGCCGCTGAGGACGAGATCCATGACCATTCCGAGCTCGCCGACGTTAAGGCTCAACGAAACGGAGGGAAACATCTCGCGGAATTCGCGCAGGACGTCCACCATGGCCCGTGACGGCACCATGACGCTGATGGCGACGGACACCTCCGCTTCGAGCCCTTCCCTCAGGCTCTTGACCCGCGCCCGCATGACCTGCAGGTCGCCGAGAATGCGCCGCGCATCCTCCAGCATCGCCTTGCCCGCCTCCGTCAGCTTCGGCTGGCGCGCGCCGGAGCGCTCGAAAAGCGGCACTTCAAGCTGCGCCTCCAGATTGGCGATCGTATAGCTCACGACCGATTGCGCCCGGTTCAGCGCCCGCGAAGCGGCCGAGAAGCTGCCGGTCTCGGCAACGGTCAAAAACACCTGCAATTGGTCCAAAGTTGGGTTCGGAAGCATCTTCCATCCATTCCATCGATAGTTTCGATCGACATTATCACCGTTTTTTCGATAGCAGGCCAGACCTATTTTCCTCGTCGAGACTGCGGCTCACCTCCCAGCAACGGGCCGTCAAATTCAATTCGAAAGGAAATGCACCATGTCGTCCATCCTTCTTCTGACGTCCAGCCCGCGTGCCGAATCCCTCTCGACGCCGATCGCCGTCGATCTCGCCGAAAAGCTGAAGAGCCAGAACCCGGGCAGCGCCATCGTCCGCCGCGATCTGGCCACCAACCCGCTGCCGCATATCGATGACCTCTTTACCGGCGCGATCCGCAAGCCGGCTGAAGCCCGTACCGCCGAAGAAATCGCGGCCATCAAAACCTCCGACGAACTGGTCAACGAGTTGTTTGCCGCCGACACGATCGTCATCAGCACCGGCCTGATCAACTTCAACATCTATTCATCGCTGAAGACCTGGATCGACAACGTCGCTCGCGCCGGCGTGACCTTCAAGTATACGGAAAGCGGCCCGGTCGGCCTCCTGACCGGTAAGAAGGTTTACGTGGTACTTGCTTCCGGTGGGGTCTACTCGCAGGGACCGGCTGCTCCCCTGAACCATGCCGTGCCGTACCTGAAGTCGGTTCTCGGCTTCCTCGGCATCACCGACATCGAGACCATCTATGTCGAAGGCCTGGCCTTCGGACCGGAAGCTGCCGAAAAGGCCATCGACGCCGCCAAGTCGCGCGTCCAGGAAATCGCGCTGGCCGCCTGATCGGCGCCTAAAACGCTCCATGGAACGGCCGGCTTTGCCGGCCGTTTTTCATTTGTCGATACCGGCGACAAAATCCCGGACCGTCGCGAGGATTTCGGCCGAGAGTTCCTCATCGGACGAAATTCTGGCAAGGCCGACGCCGCCGGCCATCATCGCGAAGGCCATGATCGCCTTGCGCCGCCTTTCCCCATCGTCCGCTCCCGCAGCCTTGCCCGCCAATGACGCGAAGTTTCGCCGGAGCCCGTCCGTCGCGATCCCCCGCGCCTTCTCGCCGCTGCGGGATATGTCGGAGGTCAGCGCGGCAAAAGGGCAGCCCTCACCCGGATTGTCACGGTGATAGGCGCTGACATAACGATCGGCGACATCGGCGGCCGTCATCTCCGCGGGGTTGATGCCTTCGGCCTCCAGCTTGCGTCCCCATGAATCGAAAGCGGACTGGATCGCCTCGGCGACCAAATCGTCGCGGGAGGCGAAATGCTTGTAGAAGCCGCCGACGGTCAGTCCGGCTTCCTTCATCAGGTCGGCGACACCGATACCGTCAAGCCCTTCCTCGCGCAGCCGCTTCGACGCGGTCTCGACAATCTTCTCGTGCGTCTTCTGTTTCTCCAGCTGCGAACGGCCCATCCGAAATCTCTCCAGTACTGCTTCTTGACTCATCTGGATTACTGTCGTAATCCTGATAGATAGCGATCATAATCTAGATCGTTGCCAATTCCAAGAGGAGCATGAATCATGCGTCTAAGAAACAAGATCGCCCTGATCACCGGCGGGAACAGCGGCATCGGTCTTGCGACCGCCCGAGTCTTCATCGATGAGGGCGCCAGGGTCGTCATCACCGGCCGCAACCCGGAAACGCTCGCCGCTGCCGAAAAAGCGCTCGGGGCAGGCGTGCTGGCGCTGAAGGTCGATGTCACCGATGCCGCCGCCACCGAAAAGGCCTTTGCGGAAGCTGCCGGAAAGGTCGGCAAATTCGACATCGTCTTTGCCAATGCCGGCATCGGCGGCGCGACGCCACTCGGCGAAACTTCGCCGGAGCAGTTCAACCAGATCATCAGCACCAATCTGACGGCGGTTTTCTTCACGGTGCAATCGGCCCTGCCGCATCTCAATGACGGCGCTTCAGTGATCCTCAACGGTTCGGTGCATGCCGTGCTCGGCGCTCCCGGCTGGTCGGCCTACGCAGCGACCAAGGCGGCGGTCCGCGCCATGACGCGCAATATGGCGTCCGAACTTGCGCCGCGCGGCATCCGCGTCAATCAGGTAACGCCAGGCGGCACGAAGACGCCGATCTGGTCGCCGATGGCCCAGACGGAAGATGCAATGTCGGCGCTCGAGGCCCGCATCGGCGGCATGAGCCCGCTCGGCCGCATGAGCGAAGCCGACGAAATCGCCAAGGCGGCGCTCTATCTGGCTTCGGATGATTCGGCCAACGTCACCGGCATCGAGATCACCGTCGATGGCGGCATGACGAGCGCCCCCTCCGGCGCCAAGATTTTTCGCGCCGCCTGAACCTGCCGGGCCGGGCAAGTGACCTTGCCCGGCCCCGCCGTCAATCTCCTCGCCGACCCGGTCCGCCGTCCTCGAGCGCTGCTATTTTCTCCTGAGGACGCTTGCTTCGTTTGCGCCTGTCGCGCGCAGGGCAATACGAAACAGGACAAGTGCGAAATTCAGGACGGCAAGCAGGAGCACGACGTACAGCATGGTCTGTACGCCGGAGGAAACGATCAGATTGCCGGCGATCAGCGGAAAGCCGAAGACGCCGATGATATAGGCCAGCGAGAATAACAGAAGTGATTGCGGCATAAGGCCGGCGGGAGCCTCATTGGCAGCCAGGCCGTTGATGACGGAATAGGTCAGCCCATAGCCCAGACCCAGCATCGCTGCGCCTCCGAGATAGCCAAGCTGACTTGATGTCAGCATCAGGAACAGCAGGATCGATGCCAGCGTCAGGCTGGTCAGGATCAAGAGCGAATAGAGCGGGTCCTTCTTGACCACATAGCCCGCCACGAACAGCCGGCTCAGAATCGCGGCGGACATGAAGCCGATGAAGAACAGGGAGTAGTCGAACCCGTGCGCCTTGGCGTAGCTGGTCTGAAAGCTGGACAGCCCGCCGAACATCGCACCGCCGATGCCGACCATGACGATGGAATAGATGGCCGGCGAAGCAATCACCTCCCGCGTCGCGCCAAACGAGATCTTGTTGACATGCGGCAAGATCTTGCCGGCCTTGGTCAGCCTGATGTGGAGCAAAAAGTAAAGCGCACCGCCGGCGAGACTGGAGAGGAAGGCAAATACGAAGGCTGTCTCGATCGGCATCGACCAGCCGGCGGCAATGCGGCCAATGATCGGTCCAGCGCCGATGCCCGACATCATCGATCCCGAAAGCAGGGCAAAAAACCTGATGCGGTGCACGGGCTCGACGATCGCGGCGACCAGAATGGGTCCGAGCGTATAAAACGCGCCCCAACCGATACCGAGGATGAAACCGACAATCATCAGGCTCAATCCCGCCGATGGGATGATGGCGAATCCCAGCGCCGATGCCGCAAGAAACAGTCCCGAAACAGCCACCGCCCGCGCCGAGCCGATGGCATCCGCGATGTGGCCGGAGAGGATCACCAGAATGACGGTGCTGACAGTGGCGGCCGAAATGATCAGACCGGCCAGTGCCTCGTCGCCGCCACGCTGACCCACCAGCACCGGGATCAGAAAGGTCACGCCATAAGCGATCGAAAGAAGAAACCCTCCGATACACAAAACGGCGAACTCGCCGCCATCGACTTTCTTCCGTGCCATTGAATCACTCATGTCTCCACGCCCTTCGCAGGAAAACTCATCCGGGATATTGCGGCAATGGAGATCACGTTTGGATTTTACGAACAAGCCGTTTTTATGTTTCCGGTAACACATTGAAAATACTACAATCTAATGACAAATGTTGCGATTTGAGCAACATCCTCAACATCGAGTTCAGTCAAGTGGGAAGAGTTTCAAAATTAAGGCCAGCCGGGCTAACCGAGTTTCACCACGCCTGAGCGGCCGACGACGCAGTTGCGGCCGCTCTTCTTGGCCGCGTAGAGCCTGCCGTCGGCAGCCGTCAGCACGGCGGTGAAATCGACGCCGTCCTCATCGGCGGTCGCAACGCCGATACTGACGGTGACCGGCCTGTCATCCGGCGTCTTGACGCTGGTCGCGATCGTCCAACGCAGGCGCTCGGCGAGCCGCAGCCCCTCCTCGTGGTCAGTGCCCGGGCAGACGGCAACGAATTCCTCGCCGCCGAAGCGGAAGACGCGATCGCTGGACCGCAGCGTCGTGCCCAATCGGGCGGCGATCGCCTTCAGCACTTCGTCGCCCTGGAGATGGCCGTAGCCGTCATTGACATCCTTGAAGTGATCGGCATCGAGAATGAGGACGGTGGCGAACAGGCCCTGCTTCAGCGCCTCGCGCAGCATCAGCGGCGCTTCCATCTCCATGCGCGTCCGATCGTAGACGCCGGTGAGCATATCGCGGCCGGTGCGCTCCAGAAGATCGTTGTAGCGCTCGCGGAATGTCAGGTCGCCGAACACGTCGCTGATCGAGCGTGCAGACACGGCCGCCCGACCGCGGCGAATGTAATACTCATAGATGGCGAACATCGCCGCATAGAGGCAGACGGCAAACATCTTTGCCTTCCAGCCGCCCCAGAAGGCGGCGATCGGCACTCCCAAGAAATAATGCAGCGCGGAAAAGAAGCCGATCTGGTCGAAAGTCAGCAGCACGAAGCCTGAAATCAGGAAGCGCAGGACGACGCGGCGGCGGAAGAAGTCGCCGAGTTTTTCGTACAGCAGGATGATGCCGAGCGAATCGACATAGAGCAGCGCCGTGCCCCAGACCATCAGCCAGCCCATCTCCTTGAGGAAATCGACGTCGGGGGTGTGGTCCGGCGACATCTGCAGGGGCTGGTGCAGCTGCAGCACCCCGGCGATGCCGACGGTGAGCAGGTTACCGAGGAACAGGCCATAGATCGGCTGGCGCACCGTCGCGGCATCCTCCTGCAGATAAAGCATCAGGATCATCATCAGCTTGCCGGAGAAGAAGACGGATGAACCCGGCGACACGTCCCCGAACGGCAGCGAGACGTAGAAGACCGCCGCCAGATAGGTCTCCATGAAATGCATGACGCCGAGCGCCGTCAGGAAAACCCCGAGACCGAGCCGATGACGGAAATGCAGAAGCGTCACCATCAGCGCGAAATAGGCGATGGCTTCGACGACGAAGAGAAGGAGGTTGAGTGTCTCCATCACGATAGCTCGGCTCCGGACATCCGCCCTCGGTCTCCTGCCGGCGCGACGATCGCGACAGCGAATCCTTTGGTCGATCGTCGGAAAAAGTCAAACACGAGGGCGTCCTGCAAATCCTGCAGGATACCTTTCACCCCAATCCTTTAAGATTGCGTGAGTGAGATCGCGTTCGCTGGCCGGGGGGCCGGGGTCACCCGATTGATAAACAAGAATAATTGCGGGCCGGCATCGCGTGCTGATCCGGCGGATCCCGATTTCAGACCTGGCGAATCTTTTCGCCGTCACCAAAGAGTGACGAACCATGCTGATCGATGATCTGATGCGCCTTGCGCACCGTGCATTCGATCGCGTCGTCGGAGGAGGAAAACAGATCGGCGCGAATGAAATTGCGCACCAGAACCTCGTCGCCGACCTTCTTTTCAATGCGGCCGGCAAGGCGATACTGGCTGCCTTCCCTGCGCGGCTCGGCATAGATCGTGCAATCGCCGTAAAGCTGGGGCTCGCCGGAAGGGCCTGCCGCTTCCGTGGCCGGTTTGCCGCCGCCGGAGAACATCGAAAAGATATTTGAAATGAACGAAGCCATGCTCCGCCTTTAGCACGACGGCATCGCTGTCGCCAAGTCAAATGATCAGGTTGGCGAGGATCTCGTTTTCGGTGATATCCTCGTAACCCATGCCGGCAGCTTCGAAATTTCCGATCAGCCGGGCGAAATTCTCAGGCGCCTTGGTTTCGATGCCGATCAGGATCGAGCCGAAATTGCGCGCCGATTTCTTCAGATATTCGAAGCGGGCGATATCGTCGTCGGGACCGAGCAGATTGAGGAAATCCCTGAGCGCGCCGGGGCGCTGGGCGAGCCGCAGGATGAAGTATTTCTTCAGCCCCGCGTAACGCATGGCTCTTTCCTTTACGTCAGGCAGACGCTCGAAATCGAAATTGCCGCCGGAGACGACGGCAACGATGGTCTTGCCGCGGATCGTTTGGCCGTCCATCGCGGCGATCGCCGTCAGCGACAGGGCGCCGGCCGGTTCCAGCACGACGCCTTCGACATTCAGCATCTCCTGAATCGTCACGCAGATGGCGTTCTCCGGCATCAGATGCACTTGGCTCGCCGGGAAATCGCGAAGGGCGGCGAAATTCAGGTCGCCGATACGGGCGACGGCGGCGCCATCGACGAAATTGTCGACCTTGGCCAGCGTCGTCACCTTGCCCGCCTCGATGCTGCGCCTGAGGCTCGGTGCGCCGGCGGGTTCAGTGAAGACGAAGGCCGATTTCGGCACGGTGCCGTCGAGATAACCGGTGATGCCGGCGGCAAGCCCGCCGCCGCCGACCGGCAGGACGACCATGTCGGGCACCGTTCCTTCCGGCAGCTGCTGCATGATTTCCGCGGCGACCGTCGCCTGGCCCTCGATGATGTCCTCATGGTCGAAGGGCGGCACCATGACGCCGCCGACCGCCTCGACATGTTCGCGGGCGGCCTGGTAGCACTGGTCGAAGAAGTCGCCGAACAGCCGGATGGTGATGAATTCGGCGCCGAACATGCGGGTCTTGTCGATCTTCTGCTGCGGTGTCGTCACCGGCATGAAGACGACGCCCGGCACGCCGAAATGGCGGCAGACGAAGGCAAAGCCCTGGGCATGATTGCCGGCCGAGGCGCAGACGAAAGTCTTGCCGGCCGCACCCTGCCCGATCGCCTTGCGGAAGAAATTGAAGGCGCCGCGGATCTTGTAGGAGCGCACCGGCGACAGGTCCTCGCGCTTCAGCCAGATGTCGGCCCCGTAGCGGGCCGACAGATGGTCGTTCAGCTGCAGTGGCGTTGCCGGAAACAGGCTGCGCATTGCCTCTTCGGCGCTTTCGACATCAAGTCTCGTCACGGGCGTGATCCATTCTCATGATTGCAGCGCCGCTATGGCACAGGCCGGCCGGCAAAAGAAAGCCCGCTTCGACCATTTGCAGTTCGCTCCTGGGAAGCTTTTCTTAAGCCAATCGCAAAATCAGCGGCACATGAACTGATTTTAACTGTCAATGAAAAGGCCAGCCACTAATATGAAGCCATGATCACATTCAAACTCGCAAAACCGCTCGCCTGGCTGCTGCTCGCCTTCATCCTCGTCGTCACGGTTTCACCGATCGGGCTGAGGCCGGATACAGTGACGACGGTCAATACCGATCGCGCAAGCGCCTATGTTCTCCTCGGCCTTGCCTTTGCGCTCGCCTATCCGAAACAGTGGAAATTGGTGGCGGTGCTGCTGATCGCCGGTGCGGTTGGCATCGAATATTTGCAGTACTTCTCGCCGACGCGGCATCCGCGCCTGCATGACGCGGGTATCAAGGCCATGGGTGCCGCCGTCGGGCTGCTCGCCGGCTGGGTGATCAACAGGCGGCGCGACACGAAAGCGCCCAACGCGCTTCCCCTAGCGGAACGCTGATTGTCCCAGCTTAGAAAGCGCGCAACTGCACTGCCCAAAAGAACAGTGGTATTGCAGCCATCGCAGTTCCCAGAACAAGTGCGACACTGGTCTTGAAGATTCGGATGCGCCGAACCCTCGCCCCACTCCAATCGTAAACCATCGTCTTACTCCCACAAGACAACACTTACTCAACCGCCGCGGCGCAATCCTTGCACCGAAAATGTCATTGTCAAGCAACAACGCGCTTTTACGCACAAAATACAGGCATATTCAAACAGGATTGTGAAGATGGTGCGGGCGACGGGGGTCGAACCCGTACAGCCAAGGCCGAGGGATTTTAAGTCCCTTGCGTCTACCAGTTTCGCCACGCCCGCTTGCTGCGTTTTCAATATCTTGCGTCATTGGCGATGGGAAGAGCCGCGAAGCGTAAATTCTGCTCGTTTTGTCGGCTGCGCCAACGAAAACGGATAAGGCGCGGCGAGCCTCACGCCCGCCGCACCCTTCATCATGTCAATATCAACGATCAGGCGAGCTTGGCGGCCAGCTTGGCAACATGGGCGCCCTGGTATTTCGCGCCTTCCAGCTCGATCTCGGAGGGCTGGCGCGAGCCGTCGCCGTTGGTGATGGTGGACGCGCCGTAGGGCGAGCCGCCCTTGACTTCCTCGGTGCCCATCTGGCCCTGGAAGGCATAAGGAAGGCCGGCAACGACCATGCCCTGGTGCAGGAAGGTCGGGATGAAGCCGAGGATGGTCGATTCCTGGCCGCCATGCTGGGTGGCCGAAGAGGTGAAGACCGAACCGATCTTGCCGACGAGCTTGCCGGCGAACCAGAGGCCGCCCGTCTGATCCCAGAAATTGCGCATCTGCGAGGCGACCGTGCCGAAGCGGGTGCCGGCGCCGACGATGATCGCGTCATAATCCGCCAGTTCGTCGACGGTGGCGATCGGAGCTGCCTGATCGACCTTGTAATAGGAAGCCTTGGCGACGTCTTCCGGAACCAGTTCCGGAACGCGCTTGACGGTGACCTCGGCACCGGCCGACTTCGCGCCTTCGGCGACGGCATAGGCCATGGTTTCGATATGGCCGTAAGCCGAATAATAAAGGACGAGAACCTTCGCCATCTTCTATCTTTCTTGAAACATCGGGTTGAATTTCGTGACCGGAGGATGTCTATCAGCCCGCCTGCTTGAACAAAGCCCCGGCCTGAAGAACTCAGTGTTCAACTGATGTAGACGAAAATTCACTTGCCTTTTCATTTCAGCAAAATGGACGCAGATGCTGCCGTCCGATAACCGCTTGCACTTGCGGCATAATGCTCCGGCTGTTTGCAAAGAGATCGAACGGCGCTACCTATTCACCATTCACATTACGGAACATCCCATGAGCCAAGACATCGTCGTCACCGCCGCCATGCTCGCCATCGGCGACGAACTTCTTTCCGGCCGCACCAAGGACAAAAATATTGGCCATCTCGCCGATCTGCTCACGCTTTCCGGCATCGACCTCAAGGAGGTGCGCATCGTCGCCGACGACGAGGAGGCGATCGTCGAGGCGCTGAACGCGCTTCGCGGCAAATATGATTACGTCTTCACTTCAGGCGGCATCGGGCCGACGCATGACGACATCACCGCCGACGCCATCTCCAAGGCTTTCGGCCTGCCCTGCGAATACGACGAAACGGCAATGACGCTGCTGGCCGAAATGTATCGGCGCCGCGAGATGGAATTCACCGAAGCCCGCCAGCGCATGGCGCGCATGCCGCGCGGGGCCGTGCATATCGCCAATCCCGTCTCGACGGCGCCTGGCTTCATCATCGGCAATGTCCATGTCATGGCCGGCGTCCCGCAGGTCTTCCAGGCAATGGTCGACAATGTGCTGCCGGCGCTTCGGACCGGCACGCCGGTGCTGTCGCTCGCCATCGCTTGCCCTTACGGCGAAGGTGAAATCGGCACGCCCTTGACCGCGATCCAGAAAGCGCATCCGGAAACCAGCATCGGCTCCTACCCGCGCTATATCGGCCAGAAATTCTCGACCGAGATCGTCGTGCGCGGCCGCTCGCAGGCAGTGATCGATGCGGCCGGCGCCGAGGTGCAGGCGATGATCGAGGCCATCCGCCGGAGGAAGGACATCACAGAAAACCATTCTGCCGAGGCTTGAAGGAAACGCCGGAACGGGGGTCATCCTTGATCCCTGTCAAGGAACAGCAGAAGGGGCCGGTGCATTCCTTCCCTCGCGCACGCCATTTCAGCGCAAGGAGAATTGATATGTCTTACAAAACCATTCTCGCCATACTCGATACATCCGATAATAGTGCTGCGGTTGCCGATTTCGCCTTTGCCATCGCCGCTGAAAGCGGTGCCCATGTGATCGGCCTGCATGCCGAAATCATCTCCGCCGTGCCGCTGGTGGCGCCGATGGAAATCCCCGATCCCGTCGCCGTGCAGGCGCTGCAGGACATGGCGCATAGCGAAACGCTCGCGGTTGAGCGCATCTTCCGGGCAAAAGCGGCTGCGACAGGCGCCTCCTACGAGTGGCGCAGCTTTGCGACCTCAACCGGCTACGGCTCCGCGCCGCTGATCGAAAGTGCACGCAGCGCCGACCTTCTGATCGCCTCGCAGGCCGATCCGGCCAAACCTTCCGACAGCCAAGTCGACGTCGACAGCTTCCTTTTCGAAACCGGCCGGCCGGTGCTGATGATCCCCTATATCATCCGCCAGCCGAAGCCGATCAAACGCGTGCTGATCGCCTGGAACGGCTCGAAGGAGGTGGCGCGCGCGACCTTCGACGCGTTGCCGATCCTCAAAGCCGCCGAGGAGGTCGAGATCTTTTCGGTCGATCCGGCCGACACGGCGCTGCAATCGCCGCTCACCGCCGGCGCCGAGATTGCCGCCACACTCGCCCGTCATGGCGTGAAGACGACGCTTTCGACGGCCCAAAGTGTGGACAAGAACGCGTCGCATGTCATCGAGAACCGGCTTTCGGACAGCAGCATCGATCTTCTCGTCATGGGCGCCTATACGCATTCCTGGCTCTGGCAGATGATCTTCGGCGGCACGACGAAGAGCTTGCTGCAATCGATGACGGCGCTGACACTGTTGTCGCGATGATCCTCTTGCCGCAATCATTGCTGCTCTTGCGTTTTGCCGGCAAATCCCGCTAATTGCAGCGACCGATGAGAGCTTCGAGCCTCGGCCACAACTCGCGCAGTGCCGCTCGCGATCTCGCGCAGCTGCAGCTCGCGATTTCGCGCAGTTTCGGCTACGCGATTTCTCGTTTTGCCGATCGCCGTTCTAAGCCCATCCGGTCGCCGGCAAACGGCGTATCGTTTTTCATGCCGCGGAGCAGCCCGAATGTCCCTTCCCGATAAAGCTTTTCCCGTTTCCTGGGATCAGTTCCACCGCGATGCACGCGCCCTTGCCTGGCGGCTAGCCGGCCTCAATCAGGCGTTCAAGGCGATCGTCTGCATCACCCGCGGCGGCCTCGTTCCGGCGGCGATCATCTCACGCGAGCTGAACATCCGGCTGATCGAGACCGTCTGCGTCGCCTCCTATCATGATTATGTCAACCAGGGCGACATGGTGCTGCTCAAGGGGATCGCGCCCGAACTTCAGGAAAATGGCGGCGAAGGCGTGCTCGTTGTCGACGACCTGACGGATACCGGCAAGACCGCCGCCCAGGTGCGCGCCATGCTGCCGAGGGCGCATTTTGCTTGCGTCTATGCCAAGCCGAAGGGCGTGCCGACGGTCGACACCTTCGTCACCGAGGTGAGCCAGGACACCTGGATCTACTTCCCCTGGGACATGGGCTTCACCTATCAGGAGCCGATCGCCAAAGGCGCAGGCTGATCGCCACCGATCACAGCGCGCGGCCTTCGTATTTACCACTTGAAATTGTTCCAGTTTTTGTCTGCGGGGTTTCCTGAATCCGCTATCGGGAGCAGCACATCTATTTTATCGTGTTCGCATAAACTCGACAGCTGCGAATCGCATCAAATTGCGCTTAAAGCGTGCAGCAAACGATGTGATAAAGGGAAACAAGATGGCGCGGTGGGGGCGTAGAGCAGCGGTTGTGACCGTCGGGCTGGCGGCATGTCTGTTTTCCCTCACGCCTGTCCGCGCCGAGCCTGCCTATATCCCCCTTGTGCGCGACTATGTCGAGAAGCAGATCCGGCCAATGGTGGAAACGCCATTGGTGCTGAAGGCCATTGCCGAGCAGAACGCGGAGTTCGGCAACGTCAGCGAAATGGATATGCGGGTGCTCGATGACACTTACCGATCTGAGGTCGATCAGCATCACCTGCATATGGTCAAGCTGCTGCTCGACAGATCCGTGTCGCATTACCTGAAAGCCAGGCAGGACGCCTCGCAGGGAGCGATCGTCGAATTTTTCGTCACCGATAGTCATGGACTGAATGTCGGGCAGAGCATCATTACCGCCGACTACTGGCAGGGCGACGAAGAGAAATATCTCAGAACCTTCGCCAACGGCTCGCGAGAGGTCTTCATCGACCGGGCCGAGCGCAACGAATCCACTCAGATACTCGAGACGCAGGCGAGCTTCGTGGTCATGGACGAAGAGAACAGGCCGATCGGCGTGGCCACCGTTACCATCGCCATCGACGCGCTTTAAGACCGCTCGTTTTCTCGCCGAATCGCCATGCGCATTTGCGCCGGAAATTCCATCATAAGATTTGCCGCAGGGCGCTTTTTTATCGTTCCGGCCTTTTCCTTAGCCGGCAACGCCTGCAAGCCATTGTAATTTCAGCGCTCCCCGGCTTTCCCCAATCTCCACAGGCGCATCCACAACATGTTGTGGTTAGCAATCAATTAAAAGCCAGCCCTTGACGGAATCAGCTGTTTCAAACTTTACTGTTTTCGATGTTGCGGCGGCGACAGGACCGGAGGTAACGAGCCCGGTTCCCTTTTGAAAATCAGGACGCAGAATCAGGGTGATGCGCCGGGAGCGGTTCAGGCCCGACAGGTTCTCTGCGCGGTTTTCAGCCTCCAAAAAAAGTGACGTCGGGACTGGCGATAATAAGCTGTTAATACTATATTTAGCGTTTGCAGCCACCATCACCACAAGATACAGGAAGGACATCTCCGGATGACACCCCTGTCACGATACGGAAACGAGGCTGGCTGCACGACGACAAAGTGCCGCCGGATAGGAATTTTGCGCCCCGGTCGCTGGGGATCGGGCGCCAACACGAGGTCAAGACCATGCGCATCGAACGTCGTTTCACGAAGGCCGGCCAAGGCGCCTATGCGGATATCGAATTCCGCAAGGCGACGAGCGAGATCAAGAACCCCGACGGTTCGATCGTGTTCCGCCTCGAGAATATCGACGTTCCCGCGCAGTTCTCCCAGGTCGCGACCGACGTTCTGGCGCAGAAGTATTTCCGCAAGGCTGGCGTCCCCACCCGCCTGAAGAAGGTCGAGGAAAACGACGTTCCCTCCTTCCTGTGGCGCTCCGTTCCCGACGATGCTGCGCTGAAGACCCTGCCGAAGGATGAGCAGACCGGCTCCGAAATCGATGCGCGCCAGGTCTTCGACCGTCTTGCCGGCACCTGGACCTATTGGGGCTGGAAGGGCGGCTATTTCTCCTCCGAGGAAGACGCCGCGGCCTTCAAGGACGAGCTTGCCTATATGCTCGCCACCCAGCGCGTCGCCCCGAACTCGCCGCAGTGGTTCAACACCGGCCTGCACTGGGCCTATGGCATCGACGGCCCCGGCCAGGGCCATTTCTATGTCGATCCCTTCACCGGCAAGCTGACCAAGTCCAAGTCGGCCTACGAACATCCGCAGCCGCATGCCTGCTTCATCCAGTCGGTCGAGGACGATCTCGTCAACGAAGGCGGCATCATGGACCTCTGGGTGCGTGAAGCGCGCCTGTTCAAATACGGCTCCGGCACCGGCTCCAACTTCTCCATGCTGCGCGGCGAAGGCGAAAAGCTTTCCGGCGGCGGCCGCTCCTCCGGTCTGATGAGCTTCCTGAAGATCGGCGACCGCGCCGCCGGCGCCATCAAATCGGGCGGCACGACGCGCCGCGCCGCCAAGATGGTGGTCGTCGATATCGACCATCCCGACATCGAGGAATACATCAACTGGAAGGTCAAGGAAGAGCAGAAGGTCGCGGCCCTGGTCACCGGCTCGAAGGTCGTCGCCAAGCATCTGAAGGCGATCATGAAGGCCTGCTTCAATTGTGAAGGCGGCGACAACGGCGATTGCTTCGACCCGGCCAAGAACCCTGCCCTGAAGCGCGAAATCCGCGCCGCCAAGAAGGATCAGGTTCCGGAGAACTACGTCCAGCGCGTCATCCAGTTCGCCCGCCAGGGCTATAAGGATCTCCAGTTCAAGACCTACGACACGGACTGGGATTCGGAAGCCTACCTCACGGTATCGGGCCAGAACTCCAACAACTCCGTCTCGATCAAGGACGACTTCCTGCGCGCCGTCGAAAATGATGGCGAATGGAACCTGACCGCCCGCAAGGACGGCAGGGTGATGAAGACGCTGAAGGCGCGCGACCTCTGGGAAACGATTTCCTACGCTGCCTGGGCCTCGGCAGATCCGGGCATCCACTTCAACACGACGATGAACGACTGGCACACCTCGCCGGCCGGCGGCCCGATCCGCGGCTCGAACCCGTGCTCGGAATATATGTTCCTCGACGACACGGCCTGCAACCTTGCCTCGCTGAACCTGCTGCAGTTCAAGGACAAGGCCACCAAGCGCATCAACATTGCCGATTACGAACATGCCGTTCGCCTGTGGACCGTTGTGCTCGAAGTCTCGGTGATGATGGCGCAGTTCCCGTCGAAGCGCATTGCCGAACTCTCCTACGAATACCGCACGCTCGGCCTCGGCTACGCCAATATCGGCGGCCTGCTGATGTCGTCTGGCATTCCCTACGACTCCACCGAGGCCCGCGCCATTGCCGGTTCGCTGACCGCGATCATGACCGGCGTCTGCTATGCGACGTCGGCCGAAATGGCTGCCGAACTCGGGCCCTTCCCGAACTTCGCGCCGAACCGCGACAGCATGCTGCGGGTCATCCGCAACCATCGCCGCGCCGCTCACGGCGAAACCTCGGGCTATGAGGCCCTGTCGATCAATCCGGTCGCGCTGATCCATTCGGAAAACCCGGACCAGGATCTCGTCGCCCACGCCAAATCGGCCTGGGACAAGGCGCTCGAGCTCGGCGAACAGCATGGCTACCGCAATGCCCAGGTCTCGGTCATCGCGCCCACCGGCACGATCGGTCTCGTCATGGATTGCGACACGACAGGCATCGAGCCGGACTTCGCCCTCGTCAAGTTCAAGAAGCTCGCCGGCGGCGGCTACTTCAAGATCATCAACCGCGCCGTGCCGGACGCGCTGCGCACGCTCGGCTATTCGGAGAGCCAGATCGCCGAGATCGAAGCCTATGCCGTCGGCCACGGCAACCTGAACCAGGCGCCGGCGATCAACCCCTCGACGCTGAAGACCAAGGGCTTCACCGACGAGAAGGTGGAAGCCGTCAATGCCGCGCTGAAGAGCGCCTTCGACATCAAGTTCGTCTTCAACCAGTGGACGCTCGGCGCCGACTTCCTGAAGGACACGCTGAAGGTTTCCGACGAACAGCTCTCCGACATGAGCTTCAGCCTGCTCGACCATATCGGCTTCTCGAAGAAGGACATCGAAGCCGCCAACATCCATGTCTGCGGTGCGATGACGCTGGAAGGCGCGCCCTTCCTCAAGAATGAGCATCTGCCGGTCTTCGATTGCGCCAATCCCTGCGGCAAGATCGGCAAGCGCTACCTCTCGGTGGAAAGCCATATCCGCATGATGGCGGCGGCCCAGCCGTTCATCTCGGGTGCGATTTCCAAGACGATCAACATGCCGAACGAGGCGACCGTCGAGGATTGCAAGAACGCCTACCTGCTCTCCTGGAAGCTCGGCCTCAAGGCCAACGCGCTCTATCGCGACGGCTCGAAGCTGTCGCAGCCGCTCAATGCCTCGCTGATCGAAGACGAGGATGACGAGGATGCGCTGGAGGAACTGCTGCAGGCGCCGGTCGCCGCCCAGGCCGTCACCATCACCGAGAAGATCATCGAGCGGGTGATCGAACGCGTTTCACGCGAACGCGAGAAGCTGCCGAACCGCCGCCAGGGCTACACCCAGAAGGCCGCCGTCGGCGGACACAAGGTCTATCTCCGCACCGGCGAGTTCGGCGACGGTCGCCTCGGCGAGATCTTCATCGACATGCACAAGGAAGGCGCTGCCTTCCGCGCGATGATGAACAATTTCGCCATCGCCATCTCGCTCGGCCTGCAATATGGCGTGCCGCTCGAGGAATATGTCGAGGCCTTCACCTTCACCAAGTTCGAGCCAGCCGGCATGGTCATCGGCAATGACGCGATCAAGAACGCCACGTCAATCCTCGACTACGTCTTCCGCGAACTTGCCGTCTCCTATCTCGGCCGCCACGACCTTGCGCATGTCGATACCTCGGACTTCTCCAACACCGCGCTCGGCAAGGGCATCCAGGAGGGCAAGACCAACCTGCTCTCCACCGGCTGGACCCGCGGCTACAAGCCGACGCTGGTATCAGGCACCGGCGGCGAACGTCAGGCAGCGGCCGAGCCCAAGGGTGCGGCGACTGCCGCCCCTGCCCGCGCCGCTTCCACCGGTACCGTGACTGCCTTTGCCGGCAGTGCCGCCCGCAAGCTGGAGCCGACGGTCGCCATCTCCACCTCCGAAATCGTCGCCTTCAAGCGCGACTATGAGGAGCGCGCCAAGGAACTGGCGGAAGAGATTGCCGAAGAGGTGATCGACGAAATCACCAGCGACGCAACCGCCCTCTTCTCCGACAAGGCGGCGGCCGACGCGGCCACGGCGAAATCCGAAGCCAAGAAGCGGGAGGCCGAACGCCGCCAACGCTCGATCATGCAGGGCTATACCGGCAACATGTGCTCGGAGTGCCAGAACTTCACGATGGTGCGGAACGGGACTTGTGAGAAGTGCGACACGTGCGGTGCTACGAGTGGGTGCAGCTGAGTGGGCGCTTGTTGTCTAGCGCGCCCCGTTGAAAGGCGTCCGACACAAACTGATCGATAGTCAAAAGCCGCCGACAGTCAGCTGCCGGCGGCTATTTATTTGGCCGAGACGATCGCCACCAGTTTGAAGCTCGAGATAGACGCCGCGGTCTTCTCGCCTTCTACTCCGCGCTCGCCGCAGCCGACGGTGAAACCGCCTCGGCGCTGGTCATTCCGGAGAAGCGCGGCCAAGGCCCTTCAACGAAGCGTCGATCCACGGCTATTTCGGCGCGATGTCGCAGCCGCTCAAACTCGCGGGCACGGCGCTGCGCGGCAATGATGAGGTCCGGGTTACGTACGAATACGTCACCAATGATGGCCGTCGCTGCCGGATCGCGCCGATGTCCAAACCATCTATGCGTTTGGCGAGACTTGGTCTTGAGGATCAAGGCGCTTGATGACTGCTAAATGGCTGCCTTCGCTTTGTGGGCGCGCTCGCCTATCCTTCAGAGCAACTGCCGAACTTTGCGGTCGTTCGCTTCCGGTCCGGCATACTTAATCTCAATACCTACGGGAGTTGGCATCGCATTTGTGCCATTGCATATCCATTCCGGCTTCATCCTCATGGCCATAGCACCAGTCGACGCGATTGAGCAGCGGACTGATCTGCTCGCGCCGTTTGCAGGCCCGCTCCGTCTCGATGCCGTAGCGATCGGTGCTGCCGCGGCAGATGTCGTCCAGTCCTATCCACTGCTGGATCAACCGATCCGGCGCTTTGGCTCCTTTGTCCGTGGCGATCACCTTTCCGGTCTCGGACTCGATCTGCAGGGAGGCGGTGTTCCACACGAAAGAGAATTCCGCCATCCCGGAGGTTGTCCTACCCGTATCCCGGTTTCGAGCAAACCACTCGACAATTCCCGACATTTCGCATTTTCCAGCGCAGCTGGCGGTCACGGAGCCGGGTTTGACGCTGTATATGCGCTCCGGCCAGCGTTGGGCGAAGGCCGCCTTGTCTTTCAAGACGACGTCTTTATCGACCACGGTCCCGAAGAAGGAAACCTGATCGGCATAGACGCTCTTCATGAATTCAAGCGCCGAAGCGCTGTCTTTCGACCATTCGTCATTGTAACGGTTGACGAAATCAACCGCCTCCGTGGTCAGGTCGCCGGGTTCGGATGCGGCGACCTCCTCGGAAGCGCTTGGGTCTGATGGCATGACGGCGGGTGCTGCGCTCACCTGCGGCGCGGCGTCCGGCGGTGGCGGCGCGCTTGACGATGGCGAGGGCATATCTTCGGGCGTGACGATATTCCAGTCTCGCATTTCCGCGGAGGTCAGATACCTTATGTCGGTGCTGTCGATCGACAGGCTGAGCTGCAGCAGATTGGGGCTCACCCCCATGTCGGTCAGATATCCGATGATCTCGCCGGTCAGCGATTGAACCGACGAGACTGCCAATTTGCTGTCCATGGCGGCATCGTCGGATAGGGAAACCCGATGCACGCCGATGCACCCCGGCTCGGCAAATCTTTGAACGCCACCGACGAAGGCGAAGGCGCAAGCCGATGCGCATTCCACGGCTCTGAGCTGGATCGTTCGCGCATTCAACGCGCGGATGGTGCGGCCGAACTCGATCGCGACGATCACGTTTCCACCGGGCGAGTCAAAGGTAATATAGGCCGGCTGGAACTGCTTGTACTCGTCGACAAGCGCCTTCGGATCGTCGGAGATTTCGAACGCGCCCTTTATCGCAAGGCCGCGCTTGCCCGGCGCGCCGTCGAGACGTTCATAGGAAATTGCCGCATGCGTCTCTTGCGCCAGGGCGGCGAAAGCCAGCAGCATCGATATGAACGACACGGATTTCCGTATTCTTCTCCAGCCTTCGAGCACGTGTATTTCTCCCGTCGTCACTCGCAGCATATCTTGCTCACGTATGTATTGCCGGGGGTGATCATCAAATCCCGTCAGCGTTCAATGCGATCAAACCCGTGTCCATTACGAGTTTGAAGATCAACAGCTTTGACGGGAACATTTCATACCTACCCCAGCAACCCGATCAATGCACAAGGGGCGATCTTCTGGCAAGCGGCACAATCAGAAGTGATGAGACACGGTAAATGCCGGTTGCTCGCCGCGATCGTGAAATCCCAGCCCAGGCGATCCGACGCGGTGCCGGCAATTGATGTGGGAGCAGCAGGAAAAAGGCAGCGCGTCTTCGGATTTCGTCGCTGTTCGGCCTGCCGTTATGGTTTCACCCGGACAGGATGCGCCGCCTGGAAAGCGGGCAGTTCGGCGCATCTGGCATCGATATCGACGATGTGCTTGAAAGCGGTCAGATCCACGCCCCAGCGGCGGGCGTTGTAGACCTGGGGAACGAGACAGAGGTCCGCCATGGTGAGTGTATCTCCGAAGCTGAACGCGCCATCGCCGTTGCCGATCATGGCTTCCAGTTTGCGAAGCCCGTCGGTGATGAAATGCTTCATCCATTCCTCACGGGCATCCGTCTTGTCTGTTAGCGTCATGAGGTGCGAGACGACATGCAGGTTGCAGATCGGATGGATGTCCATGGCAATCGCATATGCGAGGGCGCGGACTTTCTGGCGATCGGCGATATCAGACGGCAGCAATCCGCATTCCGGTCGGGTTTCGGCGAGATATTCGATGATGGCAAGCGACTGCGTCAGTGTTTTCCCGTTGATCACCAGTGTCGGCACCAAGCCTTGCGGGTTGAGCGCGAGATAGTCCGGCGTCCTGTGCACGCCCTCCAACAGGTTGATGGGCACGGTCCGATAGTCGACGCCCAGGAGATTGAGCGCGATGCGGACGCGATAACTCGCCGATGATCGCCAGTAGTCGTAGAGAACGACCTCGTTCATTGCGGCCCGGCTCCCCCGTATTTTTCGACCGTCTGCTCGATCGCCCCGAAGATCGAATGGCCGGCATGATCCTTCATCTCGATGCGGACCTGATCGCCGAACTTCATGAACGGGGTCTTCGGCGATCCGGTCTCGATGGCCTCGATCATCCGGAGTTCAGCGATGCAGGAGTAGCCGTTTCCTCCCTCCTCCACCGGCTTGCCGGGGCCGCCGTCCAGCTTGTTGGAGACCGTTCCAGAGCCGATGATCGTGCCGGCCGCGAGATGGCGGGTTTTGGCGGCATGGGCGATCAGCTGGCCGAAATCGAATGTCATGTCGATGCCGGCGTTGGCCTTGCCGAATGCCTTGCCGTTCAAGCTCACCAGCAGCGGCAGATGCAGCTTGCCGCCATCCCAGGCGTCTTCGAGTTCATCCGGCGTCACGGCGACCGGCGAAAATGCCGAGGCCGGCTTGGACTGGAAGAAACCAAATCCCTTCGCCAGTTCGTCGGGGATCAGACCGCGCAGCGACACGTCGTTGACGAGCATCAGCAGGCGAATGGCGCTGCGCGCCGCTTCCGGGCTGGAACCCATGGCGACATCGCCTGTGATGACGGCGATCTCGCCTTCCATGTCGATCCCGTAAGCCTCGTCGGCCATCACGATCGGGTCGCGTGGCGCGAGGAAAGCGTCCGACCCGCCTTGATAGATCAACGGATCGGTCCAGAAGCTCGCCGGCATCTCGGCGCCGCGCGCCTTGCGCACCAGTTCGACATGGTTGACGTAAGCGGAACCATCGGCCCATTGGTAGGCCCGCGGCAACGGTGACGTAGCGTCATGTTCATGAAACCGGATCGTCGGCTGGGCTCCGGTCTCGATGCCTTCGGCAATCAATGCAAGTCTCGGCGCCACATGCGCCCAGTCGTCGAGTGCTGCCTGCAATGTGCGGGCGATGTGGCCGACCTCGGAACAGCGGGTCAGGTCGCGGGAAACGACGACGAGCCGGCCGTCCCGTGTGGAGTCCTTCAAGGTCGCAAGTTTCATGTCCGAATTCCAATGCCGGAGGATATCTTCACTTGATGCTTCACTTGATACTTCACTTGAATCCGGGGGTTCCGTCGAACTTGCGTTCCAGGCCGTCCCAGCACTCGAGGTAGTCATCCTGCAGCGTTTCGAGCTCGGCCGCATATTTCGTCAGCTGCTGCGGGTACCGGGTCTCGAACATGAAGGCCATGGTGTGATCGAGCTTCACCGGCTTGAGCTCGGTATTGGATGCCTTTTCGAAGGCGAGCGCATCCGGCCCGTGGGGAAGCATCATGTTGTGCAGGCTCATGCCGCCCGGCACGAAGCCCTCCTCCTTGGCGTCGTACTGGCCGTGGATCAGGCCCATGAATTCGCTCATGATGTTGCGGTGGTACCAGGGCGGACGGAACGTATGCTCGGCGACCAGCCAGCGCGGCGGAAAGATCACGAAATCGACATTGGCGGTGCCGGCATCTTCGGTGGGCGCGGTCAGCACGGAAAAGATCGACGGATCGGGATGGTCGAAGCTGATGGCGCCGACCGGAGAAAACGTCCGCAGGTCATATTTGTAAGGCGCGTAATTGCCGTGCCAGGCGACCACATCGAGCGGCGAGTGGCCGATCTCCGTGACATAGAATTTTCCGCACCACTTCACATGCACGCGGCAAGGCGTTTCCTTGTCTTCGAAAGCGGCGACGGGTGTCTTGAAGTCACGCGGGTTTGCCAGGCAGTTGGCGCCGATCGGGCCGCGATCCGGCAGTGTGAATTTCGCGCCGTAGTTCTCGCAGATATAGCCACGCCACACCGTCTGTTCGCCGCTCCTCAAAATCTTGAACATCATGCCGCGCGGGATGAGGCATATTTCCAGGGGCTCGACATCCATGATGCCCATTTCGGTGAACACTCTGATGGCGCCGAGCTGCGGCACGATCAGCAGTTCACCATCGGCGTTGAAGAAGTAATCGTCGACCATGTCCTCATTGAAGAGGTAGGCATGGGCCGACATGCCTACCTGGGTGGTGGCATCGCCTGCCGTCGTGATGGTGCGCACCCCGTCCAGAAACATTAGCTTCTCCGAGGATGCGGGGATGGGATCCCAGCGAAGCTGACCGAGGGGAAGCGAATGCTCGTCCAGGCAGGGTGCGGTTTTCCAGAGCGGATAGGAAGCGTTGGAGAAGCGGCGGGTGTGGCGTACGCTCGGGCGGATGCGATAAAGCCAGGACCTTTCGTTGGTGCCGCGCGGCGCCGTGAACGGCGAGCCGGACAGTTGCTCGGCATAAAGGCCGTAATTGCATTTCTGCGGGCTGTTCTGGCCCTGTGGCAAGGCGCCGGGCAGTGACTCGGTTTCGAAGTCGTTGCCGAAGCCCGGCATGTATTTCAGTGTGTTTGCCGTCGCGGCTTCACCGTCCGATGCCTGGATCGATGTCTGGTCCATTCTAAACTCCTCCCCGAAAACGTCGCAGCGCCGCGCGTCCGAAAAACCCGCGGCGCTAGTGAGTTTACTCTGCTGCCGTGCCGATGACACCACGCTTGATCTGATCGGCCTCGATCGACTCGAACAGCGCACGGAAGTTGCCCTCGCCGAAGCCCTCGTCGCCCTTACGCTGGATGAATTCGAAGAAGATCGGGCCGATGACGGTCTTGGAGAATATCTGCAGCAGGATTTTCGTCATGCCGCCATTCACCACACCTTCGCCATCTATGAGGATGCCGTGTTTCTTCATGCGCTCGATCGGTTCGCTATGGCCGTTCACCCGTTCATAGGACATGTCGTAATAGGTCTCCGGCGGACCCGGCATGAAGCGCAGGCCGTTGTCGGCCAGCCTGTCGGTGGCGTCGTAAATGTCCTCCGTTCCAACGGCGATGTGCTGGATGCCCTCACCCCGGTACTTTTTCAGATATTCCTCGATCTGGCTCGTATCGTCCTTCGATTCATTCAGCGGAATGCGGATCTTGCCGCAGGGTGAGGTGATGGCGCGGCTGACCAGGCCGGTGATGCGGCCATCGATATCGAAGAAGTGGATCTGCTTGAAATTGAACAGGTTGCGGTAAAAATCCCACCACTTGTCCATGTTGCCGCGAAAGACATTGTGGGTGAGATGGTCGAGATAATAGAAGCCGATGCCCTGGGGATGCGGGTTGCGCTCGCCAAGCCAATCGAACTCGGCATCGTAAACAGATCCCTTCGCGCCATAGGTCTCGACGAAATAGAGAAGCGAGCCGCCAATGCCGACGATCGCCGGGACGTCGAGCATCTTGCCGTCGCCTTCGTAGGGAACCGCGCCCTTCGACACCGCATGATCGAAGGCGTGCCTGGCGTCTACGACGCGCCATGCCATCGACGGGGCGCAGGGACCATGATTTGCGACGAAACGGGCGGCATGGCTGCCGGGTTCGGCGTTCAGGACATAGTTGATATCACCCTGGCGCCAGACGGTGATGTCCTTGGTCTTGTGCCTGGCGACCGCGACATAGCCCATGCGTGTGAAGAGCTCGCTGAGCTTCTCGGGCTCGGGATGGGCGAATTCGACGAATTCGAAGCCGTCGGTGCCGGCTGGGTTGTCGGCGGTGATTTCCGAAGGCGGCGCATCATGTGGAAAAGGGCCCATTTTCTCCTCCTGAGGATTGAACCTTGACTGGTGCAAAGTGTGGCCCAAAACGCACGCAAAGTTCTTGCATTCTTCATGCTCCAAGAAGATATTATGCACGGTTCGTGAGTATTTTGGAGATTTTGCGCAATGGATGAACAGCTCGATAAATTGGATTTGCGCCTGCTCCAGGAACTTCAAAAGGACGGACGGCTGACGAACAACGAACTCGGCGAGCGGATCGCGCTTTCACCGTCGCAATGCTCGCGCCGGCGCACGAGACTGGAGGCTGAGGGATATATCCGCAGCTACCGCGCCTACCTCGATCAGCAGAAGCTGGGTCTGGATATGCTGGTGGTCATTTCGGTGACGCTTGCCACCCACAACCGGGACAATGCCCGCCGGTTTTCGCAGCTGATCAACGGATTGCCGGAAGTTCTCGAAGCCTATGCTTTGACCGGTGAAATGGACTATCACCTGAAGGTCGCGACCCGCGGGCTCGCCGACCTTTCAAAATTCGTCAACGACGTTCTGTTGCCGCACGAGTCGGTGCAGCATGTGAAGACGTCGATCGTGCTCGACACGCTGAAGACATTCGAAGGCTTTCCGGTGCACATGCCGGGTCATTGACATGGCGACAACATCGCCCTGTGCAGACGCATCTCAATCAGAGCGGCAGTTCGGTCGAGAATTTCAGCTCGCGCAGCACGAAGCTCGAGACGACGGTGCGCACATGCGGATTGCGCATGAGGTAGCGGGTCATGAAGGCTTCGTAGCTTTCCACGTCCCTCGCCCGGATCTTCAGCATATAGTCGAAGGCACCTGACAGGGCGTAACACTCCATGATCTCCGGCCGCTCCAGCACAACGGAAGCGAAAGAGGCAACCGCCTCTTCGTGGTGATCCTCCAGCGTCACATGCGCAATGACGCAGAGCTTGAGATCGAGTTTTCCGGGATCGAGCAGCGTCACCCGCTTGCGGATGACGCCGTCGGCTTCCAGTTCCTGGATCTTCCGCCAAGCTGAACTCTGCGACATGCCGGCCTTTTCGGCCAGGTCTGCCAGCGAAAGGCTGCCGTCGGCCTGAACGAGTTGCAGAAGCCTGCGGTGAAAATTCCCAGTTTCTTTCATTTTTGACGCCACTTTCGGGAAGATTTGCCAAGAGTATGGCAACAGCCAGCACGAAAGAAAAGAAAATCCTCCAAACCTGGATCATAATGGCAGGAATAGCGCCGCATCTGGGAGGATCAGCGAATGACCAAGGAAAGCAGCTACACCGCCAAACTGCCCGGCCCGGACGGCCTCTATGACTATACCCCGGATGAAGATGCGATATGGGGCGAGCTCTACCGGCGTCAGATGAAGCTGCTCGCCGATACGGCCTGCCGCGAATATCTGGACGGCGTCAAATTGCTGGGACTGACGCCTGATAAGGTGCCTCAGCTTCTCGATGTGAACAGACGCCTGAACGAGACCACCGGCTTCGGCGTCGAAGGCGTGCCGGCCCTCATTCCGCCCTCACGCTTTTATGAGCTTCTGTCGCAAGGCAAATTCCCGCTTGCAACCTTCCTGCGCCGTCGCGAACATATCGACTATATCGAGGAACCGGACCTGTTCCACGAGGTTTTCGGCCACTGCCCGATGCTCACCAATCAGAGCTATGCCAATTTCGTCCGGCATTTCGGCGAAACCGCCGTCGGTCTCGGCAAGGGTTATTCCTGGCATCTGTTTCGCATCTTCTGGTTCACCGTCGAATTCGGCCTGATCAACACGCCGCAGGGCCGGCGCTGCTTCGGCGCGGGCATCGTCTCATCGCCAAGCGAAGCGAAAGCGGCAATGGAAGGCAAGGCGTGCGAGTTCCGGCCGTTCGATCTCATGAGCGTGCTGAGGACGCCCTACCGGATCGATATCCTCCAGCCGATCTATTACGTCATCGACAGCTTCGCCGATCTCGAAGCGATCGTGGAGCAGGATATCGAGGGAATGATCCTCAAGGCGAAATCGCTCGGGGATTTCGCCCCCGCTTTCGAAGCCAAAGCATCGTGAACCGCTGGCGATAAGACGGCGGGCTCAGGCTTCACTTCGGCGTGGCTGCACTTCGATTGACGAAGTCCACCAGCACGCCGGGCTTGACCATGCCCGCCAGTTCTTCGGCGTCCCAGTTCGTCAGCCGCACGCAGCCATGCGATCCAACCTTGTCGATGAGCTTCGGCTCCGGCGTGCCATGGATTCCATAGGTCGGTTCGGTCAGATCGATCCACACCGTGCCAACCGGGCCATTCGGTCCTTTCGGGATGGTCAGGACCTTGTCGTTCTTTCCCTGCTTGAAGTTGCGCTTCGGGTCATATCGGTAGACCGGCATCTTCGCCACGCCCTTGACCTTATGCTTGCCCGACGGCGCCGGATTGTCTTCGCTGCCGATCGTCGCGGGATAGACGGCAAGCAGTGATCCGTCCTCGGCATAGGCGAGCACCTGCCCCGTCTTCTTGTCGGCTTCGATCCTCTTGACCTTTCCTTCCCTCGGCGGACCTGAGTTCACGACCCACACCGTATCGCCGGGAGCGAACTGCGAACCCGGGTTGAGGGCATTGAGAAGATCGATACCCATGTGGAAGCGCTCGGACAGCTTCTCGGCAACGTTCACATATCCCAAGCTCTGCATCTTCGCCTTCTCGCCATAGTCCTCGGGGATCTTGTCGACGAGGCCGGCAGCATCCTCCGCCGAAACGACGTAGCTTTCAACGATCGGGGCGACGATCGGGCCATTGCCTTCCAGGTGGGAGATGACTTCCGGATCCAGCCTGCCATCGACAGGAAGCTTGTTCATCGCCTCGAAGCCGGCCACGGCCTTGCTGACGTTTTCCCCGTAGAGGCCATCGATCTCGCCTGGAGACGAACCCGCCCGGTCGAGCAGAACCTGAAGGCGGGCGATCGCCGGGTCTGGATCTGCGGGCTTGGGCTTGCCTGCCTCAATGGAAGCAATCGACGCGGTATTGATGGCTTCGGGTTGGAGTTCCCGCGCGCTCGCACCGCCAACGGAGATGGTGAGAGCGAGCAGCGACATCGGCAGGGCTGTTTTCATGGACGACAAATGGCCAGCGCTGCAACTTGTTCCATTGCGACGAGACGGGTTGGAGAATTCCGCCGACAGCGCACGTATCGGCCATATGTTCACGATGATTTCAATGTCCGGCCCCTGCAAATTCGGTACAACCGCCATTTGATCCGAAGGAGCCCATCAATGCCGCGCGAGAACGTCAATGACCTGATGGTTTTTCTGGCGGTCGCCCGAGAGAAGAGCTTTACGCGCGCCGCTGCGAAGCTGGGCGTGTCCCAGTCGGCACTCAGCCATATCGTCCGCCAGCTCGAGGCGCGCCTGGGCATCCGCCTTCTGACCCGGACCACCCGAGCCGTTTCGCTCACCGAAGCGGGAGAACGATTATTTCAAGGCGTGGGGCCACATTTCGACGAGATCGATGCTCAGCTCGACGCTCTCACGGCGCTCCGGGAAAGACCCGCCGGGAACATTCGCATCACGGCATCCGATCACGCTATCAACTGCATCATCTGGCCGAAGCTTCAGCGCTTCCTGCCGGACAACCCTGACATCAAAGTCGAACTGATACGCGAGAACGGACTGTCCGACATCGTGACGGAGCGCTTCGACGCGGGCGTCCGGATGGGAGAGCAGGTGGCGAAAGACATGATCTCGACGCGCATTGGGCCTGATTTCCCTTTTGCCGTCGTTGGCGCGCCCTCCTATTTCGACAGCATGGGGATTCCGGAGCATCCGCAGGACCTCGTCCGCCACAACTGCATCAACGAGCGCCTGCCGACCTACGGGGGCTTCTGGGCATGGGAGTTCGAAGACAATGGGAAAGAAATCAGGATCAGAGTGGAGGGACAGCTTGCCTTCAACAACTCCTATCAGAGTGTGGAAGCGGCTCTGCACGGACTTGGCCTGGCATACGTGCCGGAAGATGTCGCTCTTGCCCATATCGCAAAGGGCGATCTGAGACGCGTGCTGCAATCCTTTTCACCACACTGGGATGGCTACCATCTCTACTATCCCAGCAGAAGGCAGTCCTCTCCAGCCTTCGTCGCTCTGGTGGATGCGCTACGCCATCGAAGCTGATGGGTAAGTGCCTGCCAATGTATTCCTCAATGAATTGTCTTCGGCCGCTTCTTCGTATGCGAAATGTCATCGAGCGTCGCCATTAGCTTTTCGAACTCGTTCAGGACACGATTGAACTCGGCGTCCTGCATGCTGACGATTTCCGAGATCGTCGAAGACACGGAGGCGATGAGGGTGTCGATCCAAACGCAGCGCTCGGCCGGCACGTTTCCGAGCGCCTCCCGCCGATGCGCCTTCAGTTCGTGGAGGATGCGAACGATGAGGGCTCCTCTATCCGCCCTGCTCAAGAACGGGAGCCTTGTCTGCGCCTGCTGGATTTCCGTTATCAGCGTCGTTGCCATCCCCGATCTCCAACCTCTAATACAACCGGTTATCACAACCGCAGCGTTTGTAACACGGACTTTGGTCCGACATCCCGGTCAGTGCAGCTTGGCATAGACCGCGCCCACCCCCGATGATCAATTGCGCGTCGCAAGGAGATCCGACATGTCGCAGGAGCGTCTCGGTCCATCCCATGGTTGATATGTGTTGTCTTCCGGTCGATACGACTTGTAGCGAGCAGCGCACCGGGCTGCCGCCTGTGCATTCGCTTTCATGCCGACGCGTTCATCGGATTCCGCGGTGATCTGCCGGAACGGCGGCGAGCACTCGCGGGTCTCGCCGCTATAGGATCGATAAGTGTTCGTTTCGGGATTGAAGGAGCGGTAGCGTTCCCCACACCAGGCAAGGTGTTCGGCCGAAAGTTTTGGCTGAGGCGGCGGAAGTTCGGTTGACGGGCGAGCGGCATCCGATCTTGCCGCTGACATCATGATCGCCGGCGCCTCGGTGACATAGCTGGAATAGAGCGGCGGAATTCGCTCATAGCGCTGCTGCCGCGGGTCGATTTTCACTGGCGTCGTCGTCCATAGATCGCGTGCTGCGAGGTCGTTGAAGGTGTGTGGTTCGGACTCCGCCACGACGTGGGACGCGACAGATGCGGCAGCGATGCAGGCTCCGACAGAGCTGACAATGCCAAAGGCAAGGGATGCGATGGCGTTCATTGTCCCGAACCTTGCTGTTGCGCCTGGGGAACCCAGACGCGGCCGACAGCCGCGCTCTCTCGGCCGCCGGGAGCGACAAGCACGGCGAGAATGCCGGCAATAGCCAGCATGATGGCGATCAGCGGCACGGCCAGACCACCGGATTTCTCTTCGGAATAGATCATGTTCCTCTCCTCAGGCCCGGCGGCGCAGGGCCGCCGGCTCGTTGCTTTGGCCGCACGACGACGCTGGCGTCCGTCGTGCGGCGGTTCTCGGGTCCTTAAAAGTTGATTTCCGGAAGGAAGGTGCGGCAGAGGCCGCGCAGAGGATCAGGTCACTTGATAACCTGGATCACCTTGCGGGACGACGGTTCGACGATGACGCGTTCATCATTGACCACCGCGTAAGCATAGGTGGGGTCGTCCGGAATGGGCGTGACGACGACCGTCTCCGGCAGGGGTTGACCGATAACGACCTTTTCCTTCACGACCACGCGTGCCGAGGGCGCCGGGGCCTCGCGCACATAGGTGACGACCTTTGCCGGCGGCGGATCGATCGCCGTGCCCACGACTGCGCCGGCAACGCCGCCGACAGCAGCGCCAACGGGGCCACCGACGATCGCTCCGGTGATTGCACCGCCGGCCGCACCATTGACGGTCGAGGATTGGGCGAATGCGACGCCCGACATGAGGGTTGCGGCAGTTGCTGCGCCGACGATAAGTTTGGAGAGCATTGTTTCCTCCTTCTGTTGGAGCGGCCTTCGTGACCGCTGCCAAACCAACTGGCTGGAGGCGGGGTCGTTCCACGCCCCGGACCTCAGTCTGAGCGATCCCGGCCTTTGGTCCTAAACCCATTCCAACGTCCGTTGCCGACGCTATTTCAGAATCGAGAAGCCGCGTAATCGCGGGCATAAGCAGGAGATCGAAGGAGATGGCGCGATCCAACCGTCGGGAAGCCGGACGCAGGCGCCTGGCGATGCGCCTGCCGCAGATGCGGAAGCTGATCATGGAAGCGCGCGACCCGTGGCTGCTCGAGCTCTTCGAAGCCTATCAGATGGCAGTCGAAGCCCGCGACTCCGTTCGAAAGCGGCGGTTCAATCCGAACCTGGTGCAAGAGTACGACGAGACCTGTTTGGTGATCGAGCGGCACGTCATTCGCGCGATAGAGGACGCCTCCTACGCAGACCCGCTAAAGTCCGATGAGCCGTCATATCCGGGCGGATAGATCTCTTGGACCGCCTGAGGAAGCGCCTGATCGAGACGACACCCCGCGCCACGCAGCATTATGGTGCGCGGCCGGCGGCGATGAGCGCGCTCATGCCGCCGCTAGGACGGGCTCCGTAGCGCGATTCCACGCGCTCGGCCACTTGATCGACGATTTCCGACATACGTTCCGGCGCCCGCTGTTCGATTTCTCCCCTGAGCGGAGTGCCTTGGCAGAACGCCGCAGCCACGTCGTGCGCGGTGGCTGCGACGGATGTCAATTCGACCCGATCGCAGGACACCGCATCAAACCCCGCCGCAGTCAGTTGCGCCTTGATCAGATCGGGGTCGAAGTAGGAATATGGCAAGCGCCTGAAAAAATCCGGCGGATCTGACGGGAAGAACCTTCCCAGGCATTCATCCACACATCTTGCGAAATCGTTGGCCTCGAGTGAATCCCACGTCGAGAACAGAAAATGACCGCCGCTGCGCAACACTCTTTTAGCCTCGCCATAGGCCTTCGGCTTATCAGGAAAGAACATCACGCCGAACTGGCAGACGACGAGATCGAACATCGAGGGCGCAAACGGCAGATCTTGCGCATCGGCGTGCATCCAGTGGGTCCGCGACAGCGTCAGCGAAGATGCGCCGACGTCAATCATCGCCTGGCTGAGGTCGGTAGCAACGATCTCGGTTGCTGGATCAAGCCTCGCCCGCAGAGCGCGTGTCAAAGCGCCCGTCCCCGCAGCGACCTCGAGAACACTGCCTGGTTGCGACCGTTCGGCGACGATTGCCATTTCCGATGCATAGGGTTCGAAGAGGATCGGCACGAGAAAGGTCTCGTATAGGTCGGCAACGCTTTCCGGAAAAAGCGCCAGAGATCCGGCGCCGGCGCCGCCTTCGATATCGATAGAAGCTGTCACTCGCAAACCTCCAGACCCGAGCCCATCGAGCCTGAAATATGCCTGAATCTGCGAATGTCCACGGGATCAGACCTTGGTCCCACCCTTCTCCGACCGAAGCCCCAATGTGGAACGGGCACCGGTTCCGCTCCGTTTCGAACGATACCGAAGGAGATCCGAACATGTCCCGGACTAATAGATCCCGAATCAATGGCGCCTGCAGCGCGTCCGTTTTCGCTCTTGTTATCGTTCTGGCCGCCCTTCTCTACGTTTTCGGCGCAGCCATGTCGGGCGATAGCCTCCGGTTGACCCAGAGCATAGCGGGCGCCGAGATCTTCGATACGAGGAATGCACCCTGACACCGTTTGGAAAAACTCTAAAGAAGCGGTAGGTTATTCTGCAAGTCTCTCGCCGGTATCAAAATGAATTGGCTTCGCCGCTGGAATGCCCGCACCCTCGCCTCCCAGTTCTTCGTCGCGGGTGGGCTCATATCGATCGCCACCATGTTCTTGGTGGGCATTCTCGTCACCCACCTCATAGAGGAGGCAGTCATCCACAATTCCGGTGCTGCAACGGCACTATATGTGGACAGCGTCGTCGCGCCGCTGCTTCCCGACATGCAAAAGGAATCGCTGCTGGACGAAGGCAGTGCCCAGGCTCTCGACGAGACGCTCGGCCAGGGTGCGCTCGGCAGGCGTCTTGTTTCGTTCAAGCTGTGGCGAGGCGACGGCACCATCCTTTATTCGAACGAGAAGGAACTGGTGGGAAAGAGATTCCCGGTCAACGACAAACTCCGCAGCGCATTCGCAGGGTCTCTGGTTGCGCGCTACGAGATCGCCAGCGATCCGGAAAGCAGCGAGGAGCGCGCACTCGGCAAGCCGCTCATGGAAATCTACAATCCTGTCCTCCAGCCTTGGTCCGGACAGGCGGTCGCCGTCCTTGAGTTCTACGAGACGGCAGAAGGACTGAGCGACAGTCTGGCGCATGCCAGGCTCCGGAGCTGGGGCGCCGTCGCCGCTCTCACGGCAATCTTTTTCCTTATTCTCTCCGCTCTGGTATTTCGGGGCAGTCGCACGATCGAGGCGCAACGCAAGGATCTCAAGGAACGGGTCAATGAACTGTCTGCGCTGCTTTCGGAAAATCGCGGGCTTCAGCGGCGGCTGCAGCGCGCCTCCCAGCGGGCGGCGGCGCTCAACGAAACATATCTGCGCAGCATCGGCGCCGATCTGCACGACGGTCCGGCCCAGCACATCGCCTATGCCTCATTGCGGCTGGACAGCGATTTGTTGATCAACGCTTCCACAGAGCCCGAAGCACGCGAGAAAGAGCTTTCCTGGATACGCTCGAGCCTTGCCGAGGCGATGACGGAGATCCGCAATATCTGTAGCGGGCTGGTGCTGCCGCAGATCGAGAAGTCCTCGATCACCGAGATCGTCATGCGGGTCGTCGAAGCGCATCAGCATAAGACAGAAACCAATGTCGAAACCGTCATCGACGAGGATGGACCTGAACTTGCTCCTGCCGTGAAGATCTGTATCTATCGCTTCGTCCAGGAAGCCTTGAACAACGCCTATCGCCACGGCGGCGGCGTTCAGCAGGCTGTCAGCGCCGTCTCGCACAAAGGCCATGTCCGTGTCGAGGTCAGCGATCGCGGCAATGGCTTCGATCCGACCGAGGTGAGGCCAGCGAGCCTCGGTCTTGTCGGACTTCGGGAACGCATCGACAGCCTCGGAGGATCCTTCGACATCAAGACAGGGGAAGGTGGGACGACCGTGACCATGACCTTCGAGCCTATGGAAGTGGGAGATTAGAGATGACATCAATCACCATCGGCGTCGTGGACGACCACCCGCTTTTTCGCGAGGGCGTCACGCGCAGCCTGTCGGAGATCAGCAGCTTTGTCGTCATTGGCGAAGGCGCCAGCAGCGATGACGCGGCGATGATCGCTTCGGACAACCGCCCCGACATTATGCTCCTCGATGTCTCGATGCCCGGCGGCGGGCTGTCTGCGATCAGCAACGTCCTGGAGCGGAGCCCGACGACGAAAGTGCTGATGTTGACGGTATCCGAGGAGGTGGACACCTTGCTTGACGCTCTGCAACGGGGCGCGATGGGTTATGTTCTGAAGGGTGTCGGCTCCCGCGGTCTCGTCGAAGCAATCCAAACCGTCCTCGGTGGAACGCGATATATCTCGCCAACCATGTCGGCAAAGGTCATGGAGAATTCACTGAATGGCGGAACGTCGGATAAAAGCAGTCTGACGCCACGGGAACGCGAGGTGATGGATCTTGTCGCTCAAGGCTTGTCAAACAAGCATATCGGCTTGCGTCTCGGCCTGCAGGAAAAGACCGTGAAACACCATATGACCCAGATTCTGAGCAAGCTCGGCGCCTCGAACAGGACGGAAGCGGCTCTGCAATGGCGCGAACTGCATTAGAACAAGATTCAGCTTTTAGCGAAAGAAACGGCTCAATCGGAGGGCATCGTTGGCCGTCGCCTGCCGGCTTACGATCGTCCGTCCTTTCGAGTCCTTCATGATGTAGCGGCCACTGCGCAGGCTTTCCGTGATGCCATTCGCGTGACGGACATTGATCGAGCCATCGGACGCTTCGGTCGCTTTCGTTCCCGATCCTCCCGACGCCCCTGTAGAAGAGGTATTCGAAGAGGAACTGGAAGAGGATCCAGAACCGCTACCGGAGTTGCCACCGCTATTACCATTCCCCGAGCCATTGCCGTTGCCGCCACTATTCCCATTCCCTCCCCCGTTGCCATTGCCGCTGTTGCCGTTCCCTCCCCCATTGCCGTTACCGCCGCCATTGCCGTTGTTGCCGTCTTTTGCCTGTGCGCGTTCCACCGCCAGACCAGGAAGGAAACCGTCAAGATTCAAAGTGGCTGGCGATGCGGCAGCGACCAGGGCGATGGCCGCGCTGCCGCCCAATCTCAGAAAATCGCGTTTCCGGATATTCATGCAATAGCCTCGTTCGGCGGTTCTTCGCCGTTTTCCATACAATATATGCCATATGGCCCATGAGATTTCTCGCTTTTCCCAATGCAGAATGCAACCGACCTAGGTAGTAGGCACTGGCAAGACTTTGGTCCGACTGATTGATTGTGACCCTCGTCGTCCAGAAAAGTCCGAGCGATTGCGCGCGCCGGCATTGCTCGTTTCGCGCATCGCTGTTGCTCTGTGAGGCGCGGAAGCATTTCTATGGAACTTCTCCGCTCGTCGTCGCTTTGTTTGTCGAAGTGCAACAGAGGAAACCCCGATGGCAAACCCGAACGAATCCCCCGCCGTCCAATCCATGCGAAAAGAACAGGCAGAGCAGCGGAAGCAGTCCCGAAAGGGCGAACTCGACAGAGCAATCGAGGACACTTTTCCGGCGTCCGACCCGGTGTCAGCCACCCACACCTCAATTCCTGCCGGGCGCAGCGACGTCGAGGCCGCCGAGCGCGTGAAGCGAGAGCCCGATCCCACCAAGCTCGACGAGGCGTTTCCGCTCGCGGATCAAGCTCTGCGCTCGACCGGCGAATTCGCCCGTTCCTCCGAAGGATTTGATGCCGATCACGAGAAGATGCGCGCGCTTCAGAAAGAAGCCGGTCGGATAGCGGAGTCGGCTTCGGAGCTGGCTTCCGGGACAGCCCGCCTGGCAAAGGCGGAAGCAAGCAGCTTCGTCCACGACCTCGAGGATCGGATACGCCGGCAGCCGCTGACGGCAGTTGCGATCGTCGCCGGCATCGCCTTCGTCTTCGGTGCGACGCGTTGAGGCGCCAGCCATGGCCGGCAACACATTCCGAGGAGGAAACTCAAGAGCGTTTCTAGAGCATGTCCGGCGGGGGCTCGGCTTCCGGGAGTCTGATGAAAATCGCAACCTACAACGTCAATGGGATCAATGGACGGCTGGACATCCTGATGCGCTGGCTCAAGGAGGACGCCCCTGATGTGGTGTGCCTCCAGGAACTGAAGACAGACGACGCGGGGTTTCCGCGAAGGGAGATCGAAAGGGCCGGCTACGGCGCCGTCTGGCACGGACAGCGATCCTGGAACGGGGGTACCATCCTGGCCAAGGGCAAGACACCGATCCTGACGCGGCGCGGACTTCCCGGCGATCCCGATGATAGCCACAGCCGCTATATCGAAGCTGTCGTCGACGGCATCGTGATCGGGTGCCTGTATCTTCCGAACGGAAATCCGTTCCCGGGCGTCAAGTTCGAGTACAAACTCCGGTGGTTCCGTCGCCTGCACGAATACGCCGCCGAACTCCTCGAGCTCGAGGTGCCTTCGATCCTGGCCGGCGACTTCAACGTCATGCCGACGGAGATCGACGTCTATAAGCCGGAACGCTGGCTGGACGATGCCCTCTTCAGACCGGAAGTGCGCAAGGCCTATGCGCAACTCGTCGCCCAGGGCTGGACCGACGCCATCAGGCATCTGCATCCGGGCGAGCGCATCTACACCTTCTGGAAATATTGGCGAAACAGCTTCGAACGTGACGCGGGGCTTCGGATCGACCACTTCCTGCTCAGTCCGGCCGTCGCCCCATGGCTTCGATCGGCGACGGTCCGGAGAAAACCGCGCGGCTGGGAACATACGAGCGACCACGCGCCCGTCATAATCGAGCTCGACATGTCCGAAGCTGGAGCCGACCTATGAGCCTCGGCCACCGCTGGCCGACCAGCGAGGGAACCCGTCATGTCACCGAGCGTTAGCGTGCAAAGCGCCGATGCAGAGAATCGTTTTCCTGCATCGCAATTCCCCAACCTGAGGTGACCGCTATGGACGAAAGCAAGAACTACCTCAACACCGATGAGATCCAGGCCGACGACCAAATGTCGCCGAAGCCTATCGAAGGCAAGAATCCGCCAAGGCGAATGCGCAGAAGCGAGGAAGCCATTGCCGAAGGCTCTGACGACACCGAGCGAGTTCGTGTTCCGCCCGCGGTTGCGAATCCTGATTGATCAGCCGATCTGGCGTCCCCTCATTCGTCCGACCTCAGTCGTAGATGCGGCCCGTCAACCAGGATGGCCAGTCCCGCTCGAAGAAGGACTTGGCGCTTTCATCGAAACTACGGTTCGCCCGCGTTGAAAGCCTTATCTCATCACCATCGAGACGAACGACGATCTGCTCCTTGCGATGCGATCCGCGTTCTTTCCGGAAGCGATAATCCGGCAATGGACCTGAGCGCGCGAGCGGCGTGGATTCGCCCGCTATATCGCATATCGCTCGCGCCCCACGGCTGCCGCCGCCACCGCGAATGAAGAAATCAAGCGCGCTGAGCACGGCTTCCGAGGCGAGCGCCATATGCCGCCATTGCACGCCTCGGACCGCCTCCGCTGCGCGACCATAGGCGACGCCGTTGGCGCGGATGTCCACATTCAGTTTGCGCGCTTCGATCAAGGCTCGGGCCACATTCTGCTGATCGCAGAGGATGCCAGCCTTCTCGCTCATTCGCGCCTGCACCTCCGAGCGGATCGATTTGACGGTGAGCTGGCTCTCGGTGCGAAGGGCGGCAAGGAGATCGGAGATGCCTGTCTCTGCCGTACCGGTTATATCCCCTGAAGCTGCCCGCTTCGCCCTGCCGCTCGCGCTGATGTGCTCGGCCGCGCGGGTGCCGAAGACCTGCCCGGCATTGAGCGCTGCCCCACCCGGCCGCGTCACCCCATGGGTGCCCGCCGCCTCCCCGACCGCGTAACAGCCGCCGAGATTGCTGCGGCCCCAGGTGTCGACCATGATGCCGCCGTTCATATGCTGGTTGTTGACCGCAAATTCGAGCGGCTCTTCGGCAATATCGATCTTGTAGCGGCGGTAGAGCTCGATCGCGAGCGGGTTCATATGCTTCAATCGATCGATCGGCATGTCCTGGTCGGCGCCGGCCTTGCCGAGATAGTCGCGGACATCTTCGTCCAGTCTTTCCAGGCTGAACGGTAGGTCGCCCGGTACGGACAGCGGATTGCGGTTGAAGTCCATGAAAACGCGCCGGCCAGCGGCGGTTTCGCTAGAGATGGCGAGATCGACCAGGCTCGAGCCGAAATCGAGCATGCGCGTCGCATGAAAGGGCCACTGATAGCCCTTGCGGAAGACGTTCGACGCCAGTTCCTGCGTGCTGCGGTAATAGTCTGCCAGGAAGTGGTGTTCGACGCCTTCGCGATCGAGCGAGTAGATATGCGGGATCGCCTGGACATAGGTGCCCGACAGGTTCCATGGGAAGCCTTCCCTGCGCGTTCCGATGCCGAACTGGCTTTCGGTCAGGTTGACGAGTTCGACGCCGGCTTCCAGCGCCAATCCGAGAGAGCCGAAGCAGCCGTTGGGATAAACGCTGTCGCGATAGAGTTCGCCCGGCCCGCCGGCGGCGAGCACGATCACGCTGCTGACGAACAGCGCGATACCCAGCGGATTCTGCTCCGTACGGTCGCCGGCGCGCATGACAAGTATGCCGAGGACATGACGGTCAGCCCCCTCGCCCCCAGTGAGGATCTTGACCGCCGTGGTCTGGTTGTAAAACGGCACGCCCAGTCGGATCGCCTCCTCGGCCAGCACCTTGACCATCAGGCGCGAGGTGCGCGGGCCGCAGCTGGTGGCGCGGCCGACCTCATCATGATCGGTCTGATATCTCAGCGTTCCCCCAAGCGGATCCTGGGGCAGCGGCAGGCCCAAGAACTGGAGCGACGCCATCATCCGGGACGAGCCCACCGCCTCGACGTAGGCCGTGTCCTCGTCCATCGCGCCGCCGCTGCGGATGGATCGGGCCATCGCCTTGTAATTGTCGCCCTGATCCGCCGTATTCGCAGTGTGCAGGGTCTGCTTGTCCGATCCCGAACAGGCCGAGGTTCCACCCCACGCGCTTTGGCTGACGATAACGACGTAATCGCCGCGCCGCTTCAATTCCACCGCCGCCCGCAGACCTGCCGCGCCGGATCCGACGACGACGCAGCCGGCCCGATAGACCGGCACCTCGACGCCGGCGAGCCGGACCGTTTCCGAAGGAGCGGCCTCGGGTGGCAGCCGCGGCATGTCGACATCGGTCAGCGCGTCGAGAATTTCCTGCGGAACGTCCATGGTCATTGGCGTTCAGCCAGCGGGATGTCGACCCAGCGCCTCTGCCGGGAAGACTCCATGCATGCGTCGACGATCTGGCAGATGTGGTGACCGGTCTCGAATGTCGGCCACATCGGCCTGTTGGCAACGATCGAGCGGATCACCTCGGCCACTTCGATGATCTTGCTTTCATTATAGCCTAATCCGAAATTCGGCAGCGGGAGAAAAGCCCGGAAGGTCGAATTTTCAGGTCCCACGTCGATCTCCCGGAAGCCGCGCCGCCCCGTCCGGTCGTCGTTGGAGTAGAAGCGCAGCCGGTTTATCTCGTCATAGTTAAAGGCGATGCTGCCTTTCGTTCCGTAGATTTCATAGGTCTGCATGAACTTGCGGCCGGTCGCCACACGGCTGAAATCGACGATCCCGCCGGCGCCGTTCTCGAACCGGCACAGCAGGTTTGTTGCATCGGGGTTGGTAATCTCAGCCCAGGACTCGTTGCCTGTCAGTTTCACCTGCTCACCATAGGCAAGACCCTCGACGACAGGCCGGCGCGGCGTCACGATCAGATTGTCGGCGATCAAGGAACTGACGCGGCCAACCAGGAAATCCATGAAACTGAAGATGTGCGAGCCGGTGTCGCCGACGATCCCGGTCGGTGCCAGCTTTCCATCGGCCCGCCACATGAACGGTGCATAGGGATCACCATAGATGTCGACGTGCTGGCAGCCGCGGAACAGCTTGATCTCGCCGATTTCGCCGGATTGAATGATGTCTTTCGCCAGATCATGGACCGGGTTTCGGGGAAAGGCGTGCCCGACGCGGGTGATGACACCCTTTTCCCTGGCGATGTCGGCCAGCTCCCGCGCTTCAGCGGCGGTGTTTGCCAATGGCTTCTCGCAGTAGACATGTTTGCCGGCCAGCAAAGCCGCCTTGGCCACCTCGTAGTGAAGATGGTCAGGCAGGCAGATATCGATCAGATCGACATCGGGATCAGCGACCGCCAGTTTCCAATCCCGAAGAATTTTTGCGCCCGGCGCTCGGTGGTCAATATCCTCGGCTGCCGTCGAGGGGCCTTCGACGAGAGCGACGACCCGCGCCGTTCCGTCCGACACTCCGAAGAAATGCGGAAAGGTCTGGTAGGCCATCGTGTGGACCTTCCCCATCCAGCCCGAGGCGCCAAGCACGGCCACTTTGACTTCAGACATTGTCGTCTCTCCTCTCGACGCGGCTCACCGGATTTCGGCGCGAGCCCGAGGCCGCGCATCGTTGCGTTCGTAGGCGAAAATGGTGGGGGCAAGTGCCGGCAAGCCCCGAATGAGGTCCGACCCTTTTTCACCGACCATGATCGTCGGGGCGTTGGTGTTGCACGACGGCACGCGCGGCATGACGGATGAATCGCATACCCTCAGGCCTTCGAGGCCATGGACCTTGAGATCGAGCCCGACAACCGCGTCAGGCCCCGTCCCCATCTTGCAGGTACCGACCGGATGATGATCGGTCTTTGCGTTGGCGCAGCCATAATCGAAGAGCTCTTCGTCGGTCATGACATTCGGTCCCGGAAGCCTTTCGGCCATGACATAGGGCTTCAGCGCCGCCTGCTGCATGATCTCGCGCGCGAGCTTGAGCCCCTCCAAAGACATCTTCCTGTCGTGAGGATCCGACCAGTAATTGGGGTCGATCAAGGGCGCGGCAGCCGGGTCGGCGGATGACAGACGGACCGTCCCGCGCGAGCGCGGATGCAGATAGGCAGAGTTGAGCGTCACACCTGCATTCTTGAGCCGCTCGACGCCCGCTTCGATGCCCGATCCCAAACCGAGGTGGAACTGGATATCAGGGGAACGCGCTTGCGGATCGGCGTACCAGAAACCGCCGGTCTCGAAGAGCGACGAGGCGACCGGACCGGTGCGGAACAGGACATACTGAAGCCCTGCCCAAAGCGTGCGGTGGATCTTTGCGACGCCGTCATAGGTGTGATCGCCGGTGCATTCGGATATGACGAAAAGATCCAGGTGATCCTGGAGGTTGCCGCCGACACCCGGCAGATCGTGAAGCACCTTGACGCCAACCGAGCGCAGATGGTCGGCCGGTCCGATGCCGGACTGCAGAAGCAGCTTCGGCGATCCGATAGCGCCGGAAGAAATGAGCACTTCGCGTTCGGCGCGGATGATCTCCTGGCCGCGCGCGGTCACGATCTCGACGCCTGTCGCACGGCCTCCCTCGACGATGATGCGCGCGACGCGAGCGCCGGTCCGGACCGTCAGGTTCTTGCGGTCCTTGATCGGCGAGAGATAGGCGAGCGAAGCCGACGACCGGCGGCGATTGCGCTGCGTCAGTTGGTAAAATCCCACGCCCGCCTGCTGGCGGCCGTTGAAATCGTGGTTGTAGGGAATGCCGAGTTCCTGCCCCGCACGGATATAGGCGTCGCAGATCGGCAGCGGCGCAGCCGGCATCGAGACCCCCAGCGGACCGCCATAGGCGTGGTAGTCGTCGGCGAAGCGCTGGTTGTCCTCCGCGCGTTTGAAATAGGGAAGGATCGAGCGGTAATCCCAGCCCTCGCAGCCGTCCTCCCGCGCCCAGAGGTCATAATCCGCAGCGTTGCCGCGGGTATAGAGCTGTGCGTTGATCGACGAGCCGCCACCGATGACTTTCGCCTGCGTATAACGCAGCACCCTGCCTTTCATGTGCTTCTGGGGAACGGTTTCCCATCCCCAGCTGGCGACGCCTTTGGTCATCTTGGCGAAGCCGGCCGGCATGTGAAACAGCGGATTCCAGTCGCCTCCACCCGCTTCGAGCAGGAGGACACTGACATCAGGATCTTCGCTCAGCCGGCTTGCCAGCACGCATCCTGCCGGACCGGCGCCGGTGATGATGTAATCGAATCCCATTTTACTGTCCTGTTGCATCCGGCCTGGCGACCGCCAGCGCCTCTGTCATGCCCGCAAAGTCCTTCGCCGCAATGTGATCCGCCACTCTCAGCGCCTGGGCGGCGACGGTGAGCGCAGGATTGACCGCCGCCGAGGTGGGGAGGAAACCGGCGTCGACGACGAAGAGGTTCTGGTGATCGTAGGAACGGCAGTACGGATCCAACGGCGCTGTCGCGGGATCGTTGCCGATGCGGATCGTTCCGCATTGATGGGAGGGCGTGCGTTTGTCGAAGGGCCGCGACAGCACGACCGGAAATCCGATCGATTTCAGGATGACCTTCAGCTTGGCGACAAGGGCAAGATGGGCGTCCCAGTTGCTTCGCTGCCATTGAAGAATGATCCGGTCTCCATCGACCATGACCCGGCTTTCGGGATTGGGCACGTCCTCGCTCATGGCATAGAAGTCGATGGCATGGGTTGTGATGAAGCGCAGAAACCATTCCGGAGCCTGCGGCAGAGAGCCCTTGAGGACTTTCTCGGAAATGCGGCCCAGGAGCTGCACATTGCCGAGCGGTGGTCCTCCCTCACCGTCCGAGAGATAGAAGTCGTTAAAGGCAAACGTCTTCTGGTAGACAGCCGTGTTCCTGAATTTTGGCGAGACGCCGATAACGGCCGACGCATTGTGGTTCATGAAGTTGCGGCCCACCTGATCGGAAGAATTCGCCAGGCCGCTTGCGAAGCGGTCGTTTTTCGAGCGCAGCAAAAGCACGGAGGACTGGACCGCCCCGGCGGCGAGGATGACGATCTTCGCCGAAACGGTCAGCGTCTCACCGTTCTTGACATAGGTCACCCGGTCGATCCGGTTCCCCGCGCCCATGTCGAGCCTCGTCACGCGCGCATTGGTTTCGAGCCGGACGTTCTCGTGCTTCAGCGCCACCGCAAGGGCTGCAGTCTCGGCGTCCATCTTGCCGTCCCGTGAATTGGGATGCGCATCCCAAGGCGTGCGTGCCTTGGAGAGCCAGGCATCGAGATCCAGGCCGAGCGGCAGGGAAAACGGATGCAGGCCTTTCTTCTTGAGACGCGCCCTGACATCAGCGATCGGCGCCTCGTCAGGGACCGGCGGATAGTCGTAGGCAGCCGAATGATACGGTTCCGTGGGATCCTCGCCCAGACTGCCGCGAACCTGATACATCAGTTCCGCCCGGCAATACCACGGCTCCAGGGTTTCATAGGGAAACGGCCAGGCCGGCGACACACCTTCCCGGTGCTCGATGACGTCGAAATCCTGCTCGCGATAGCGCGACAAGACCGCGCCGTAAAACTTCGAATTCCCGCCGACATTGTAGTAGTTGCCGGGGTTGAATCCCTTGCCGTTCGCCTCGTACCAGGTTTCCTTCGGCCGAAAATGCCCGCGCTGGAAGATGGCGCGCTGGTCGCGATTGACCGGAAGATCGGCGATGTGATCGCCGGCCTCGAGGATCAATATCCGGGCGCCGGTCACCGCCAGGCCGGCGGCGACCGTGGAGCCGCCGACGCCTGAACCGATGATGACGATATCTGGTGAACCGCTCATATCAGCACCTGGCCATCACCCGATCCTCGCCTGGCTTTCTGGATCGAAGAACACGGCCTTATCGAGATTGAAGGCCAGTCGGGTTGTCTGGCCAGGTGCAATGCCGGCATCGGCGCGCAGCCGGGCGACGACGGATTTGCCGCCGAGCTTGGTGACGGCGAAGGTGTCGGAGCCGGCCGGTTCGACGACTTCGATCAGGCAGTCGCCCTCGCTCAGCATACGCGCCTTGCGGTCGGCGCCATCCGGATCGGTCAAGGCCTCGGGGCGGATGCCGAAGATCACCTGTCTGCCGGTATAGGTGGTCAGGCCATTGTTGCCAGCCATGACGGGGAGCTTGAGCGGGGCGGCATTCGGCCGCTCCAGCGAGACTTCCAGCCCACCGGCGCCGTTCTCGACGGTGGCGGTCAAGAGGTTCATCGCCGGCGATCCCATGAAGTCGGCGACGAAGATGTTGGACGGGCTGTTATAGATCTCGGCCGGCGTGCCGAACTGCTGCAGCACCCCGTCCTTCAGCACGGCGATCTTGGTCGCCAGCGTCATCGCCTCGATCTGGTCATGGGTGACATAGACGAAGGTGGTGCCCATGCGCTGATGCAGCCGCTTGATCTCGGTGCGCATGTCGACGCGCAGCTTGGCATCGAGATTGGAGAGCGGCTCGTCGAACAGGAAGACCTGCGGATTGCGCACCAAGGCTCTCCCCATGGCGACGCGCTGGCGCTGGCCGCCCGACAGCTGGCTCGGCTTGCGGTCGAGCAGATGGCCGATCTGCAGCATGTCGGAGACCTGCTTGATCGCCTTGGCACGCTCGTCTTTCGGCACGCCGCGGATCTCCATGCCGAAGGCGATGTTGCCCGCCACCGTCATGTTCGGATAGAGCGCATAGGACTGGAACACCATGGCGATGTCGCGCTTGGAGGGATGCAGGCCGCTGATGTCGCGTCCGTCGATCCTGATATCGCCCGAGGTGATCGTCTCCAGCCCGGCAATGGTGTTGAGCAGGGTGGACTTGCCGCAGCCGGACGGGCCGACCAGCACGAGAAAGCCGCCCTTGTCGAGTTCGAGGTCGATGCCCTTGAGAATGTCGACGGCGCCGAAGCGCTTTTTCAGACCGGAGATTTCGAGGAAGGCCATGGATTACCCTTTGACAGCGCCCGCCATCAGACCGCGCACGAAGTAGCGGCCGGCGAGGATATAGACGATGAGCGTCGGCACGGCGGCGATCATCGCCGCCGCCATGTTGACATTGTATTCGACCACCCCGGTCGAGGTGTTGACGACATTGTTGAGCGCCACCGTCATCGGCATGGAATCGCCGGTGCCGGCATAGGCCGAGGCAAACAGGAAGTCGTTCCAGATATTGGTGAACTGGTAGATGACGGTGACGACGATGATCGGCAGCGAGTTCGGCAGCATGATGCGCCGGAAGATCTGGAAGAAGCTGGCGCCGTCGACCTGGGCGGCTCGCACCAGTTCGGTCGGAAAGGCCTCGTAGAAATTGCGGAAGAACAGCGTCGTGAAGCCCAGGCCATAGACGACATGGACGAAGACCAGATTGACGGTCGGATTGCCGAAGCCGAAGGCAAAGCCGGTGGCGTTCTGCAGCGTCATGCCGAAGCGGCCGAGCGAACCGAGGATCGTCGCCATCGGCAACAGCACCGACTGGAACGGAATGAAGCAGGCAAACAGCATCAGTCCGAACACCAGCGTATGGCCGGGAAAGCGCCATTTTGTCAGCACATAACCGTTCAGCGCCCCCATGATGGTGGAGATGGCGACGGCCGGCACCACCATCATGATCGAGTTCCAGAAGTAGCCCTTGATGCCGGCGCAGGTCAGCCCGACACAGGTCTCGCCCCAGGCCTTGATCCAGGGATCGAAGGTCGGGGATTGCGGCAGCGCCAGCATGTTGCCGTTCTGGATCTCGTCCATGGTCTTGAACGAGGTGGTCAGCATGACGAAGAGCGGCATCAGGTAGAGGATGGCGAAGATCACGAGCAGGCCGTAGATGACGGTGCGGCCGATCCAGCGGCTGTTGCTGTTGTTGTCGTTCCTGTTGTCGCTGGCCTGCGGGGTTGCGATTGCCGGAGAGGTCACGCTGCTCATCGCGCCTTCTCCTTCAGTTCGGAATAGAGATAGGGCACGATGATCGCCGAGATGGTCATCAGCATGATGATGGCGCTGGCCGAGCCGACGGCCATCTCGTTGCGCTTGAAGGTGTATTCATACATGAAGTTGGACGGCAGCCAGGCCGAGCCGCCCGGCCCGCCCGAGGTCAGCGCCACCACCAGGTCATAAGACTTGATCGCCATATGGGCGAGCACGATGAAGGCCGACAGAAAGATCGGCCGCAGCAATGGAATGACGATGCGGCGGTAGAGCTGGAAGGGCGAGGCGCCGTCGATCTGGGCGGCCTTCATGATCTCGCCGTCGATGCCGCGCAGGCCCGCCAGGAACATCGCCATGACGAAGCCCGACGCCTGCCACACACCGGCGATGACGACGGTGTAGATGACGAAGTCCTTGTTCTTGATCCAGTCGAAGTGGAAGCTCGTCCAGCCGAAGTGGTGCAGCGTCTGTTCCAGGCCGAGGCCGGGATCGAGGAACCATTTCCAGGCAACACCGGTGACGATGAAGGAGAGCGCCATCGGATAGAGGAAGATCGGCCGGAGCAGCCCCTCGCCACGGATCTTCTGGTCGAGCAGGATGGCGAGGAAGAGACCGAGCGCCAGGCAGATGCCGACATAGAGGAAGCCGAAGATCGCCATGTTGGTGATCGAGGTATACCAGGAGGACGGCGGATCGCTCTCGAAGGTCCAGCGCCACAGCCGCTGATAGGCGCGTGCGCCGGTCAGCGCATAGGAGGGAAAGGTCTTGGAATTGGTGAAGGACAGATAGGCCGTCCAGATGATGAAGCCGTAGACGAAGATGATGGTGATGACGAAGCTCGGCGCCAGCACGATCTTCGGCAGCGCATCCTGCAGCCGGCCGCGCAACGAGATGCCCGTCGATTGCCGCGGCGTCAGAACCGGATCGGTGGTCGCAACTGTGCTCATGGAATGTCATTTCCTCCCCGCATGATGGCTCCTCGATATCGTCCGGGCATGATCATCCTGCATGATCGGCGCGGAGCCTGAAGCTTCCCCGCGGGTCACGCGGGGAAGCATTGTCATCACAAGTGATCTCAGCGGGCGTCGTCGATCGCCTGGACCAGCTGGGTCACGGCCTCGTCGGAGGTCTTGATCTGGCCGTGGACGAACTTCGAGACGACGTCCTTGTAGGCATTGGCAATCGCCGGCGGTGCGCCATAGCCTTGCGCCAGCGAGCCGAACAGCGTGCCGCCTTCATTGGCCGCCTTCAGGTCGGCGATACCCTTCTTGCCGCAGGCGTCGAAGTCGGTATCGGGAACGTCGGTGCGAGCCGGCACCGAGCCCTTGACGACGTTGAAGGCCGACTGGAAGCTCTTCGACAGCGTTGCGGTTGCCAGCGCCACCTGCGCCGCCTTGCGGTCGTCGGGGACGTTGAACATGCCGAACATGTCGGAGTTGTAGATCACGCTGCCGTCGGTGCCGGGGAAGCGGTAGCACAGGAAGTCGGTATCCGGCGTCTTCTTGGCGGCAACGAATTCGCCCTTGGCCCAGTCGCCCATCACCTGCACCAGCGCATCACCCTTGATGACCATGGCGGTGGCGAGGTTCCAGTCGCGGCCGGAGAAGTTCGGATCGACATATTTGACGATCGTCGCCAGATTATCGAAGGACTTCTTCATCGTCTCGGACTTCAGCGACTCTTCATCGAGGTCGTTGAAGGCCTTCTTGTAGAACTCCGGACCGCCGGTCGACAGCACGATGGAATCGAACATCGTCGCTTCCTGCCAGTTCTGGCCGCCAAGGGCGAGCGGGATGACGCCGGCGGCCTTGGCCTTGTCAAGCAGGGCGATCAGATCGTCAAAGGTCTTCGGCTGGGTGCCGCCGATCTTGTCCATCACCGCCTTGTTGATCCACAGCCAGTTGACCGAGTGGACGTTGACAGGGGCTGCGACCCACTTGCCGTCATAGACCGAGAACTTCTGCAGCGCCGCCGGCACCGACTTGTCCCAGCCTTCCTTCTTCGCCGTCTCCGTCAGGTCGCCCATGACACCGGCCTGGGCATAATCGAGCACGGTATACCCCAGCATCTGCGAGGCTGTCGGATAGGTGCCGGCCGCCACCATCGCCTTCAGCGCCGTCATCGCCGCGTCACCGCCACCGCCGGCCACCGGAACATCCTTCCAGGCAAAACCTTCCTTCGACAGGTCCTGCTTCAGAACGTTCAGCGCCGCTGCCTCGCCGCCCGACGTCCACCAGTGCAGCATCTGCACTTCCTTCACGTCGGCTGCGCGTACGGACACGCTACCGCTGGCCAGAGCCAATGCGATCATTGCGGTCGTGGTCAAAAACCTGTTCATCGAAGAACCTCCCAGTTCCAGTTTGGAAGATGCGGGACCCATTCCCGCACCAATCACCCGCCCTCCTCGAGCGTAGTTCGGCCGCCGGCTAAGCCGGCTTTTCCGTCTGCGGCATCCACCAATTGGTGCGTTTGCCGATATGCATGTTCAGCGTCTTGGTCTCCGTGTAGTCTTCGACCGCATGACGGCCGAGCTCGCGGCCGAGGCCGCTTTGCTTGTAACCGCCAAAGGGAAGCTCCGAGGCGCCGTCCATGAAGGTGTTCATCCAGATCGTGCCCGCCCGCACCGACCGCCCGATCGTCAGGCAGGTGTCGAAATCGCGGCTCCAGACACCGGCCGACAGGCCGTAGTCGATGGAATTGGCGATCCTGATGGCTTCGGCTGATGTCTCGAATGTCAGGACCGACAGGATCGGCCCGAAGACTTCCTCACGCGCCACGGCCATATCAGGGGTGACCTCTTCGAGGATCGTCGGCGACATGAACTGCCCCATGCCGAGATCGAGCGTCTCGCCGCCATAAGCGACGCGGGCGCCGCTGCTTCTGGCGCCGGCGACATATCCCGATATCTTCTCCAGATGTTGCGGCGTGATGATGGCGCCGACCTGCGTCGAAGGGTCGAGGGGATCGCCGACCTTCACCGCCTTCGACAATTCGGCAATCCGCCTGACGACATCGGCAGCGATTGATTTATGAAGGATCAGCCGTGAGCCGGCATTGCAGCACTCGCCGGCATTGAAATATGCGCCGAAGACCGCGGCATCGATGAAGGCATCAAGATCGGCATCCGGGAATACGATCTGCGGGTTCTTCCCACCCAGCTCCAGCGAAACCTTCTTCAGCGTCTGGGCGGCATTCGCCATGGTCAGCTTGCCGACGCCGGTCGAGCCTGTGAAGGACACCATATCGACGTCAGAATGCGACGTCATGACCGCGCCGACTTCAGGTCCCCGGCCGGTGACAATATTGACAACACCATCGGGAATGCCGGCCTGCTGCAGGATTTCTCCCAGCACGAGCGTCGATCCCGAGGTCAGTTCCGAGGGCTTGACGACGGTGGTGCAGCCGGCGGCCAAGGCAAACGGCAGCTTCTGGCCGACGATCAGGAACGGGAAGTTCCAGGGCGTGATGACAGACACCACGCCGATCGCTTCGCGCAGCACGACCCCCAATGTGCCATCGCCGAGCGTGTTGTAGCTTTCGCCGTGGAGGTCACGTGCGAGCGCTGCCGCGTAGCGCCATATGTCAACGGATCCGGCAATTTCTCCCCGCACCTGCGTGATAGGCTTTCCCGCCTCGATCGCATCGAGAAATGCCAGCTCCTCCGCACGCGTCGCAATCAGATCGGCGGCCTTGAGCAGGATGGCGGAACGTTCGGAAGCGGTCATCCGCGGCCACGGCCCAAGGTCGAAGGCCCTGCGTGCCGCGGCGATCGCCCGCTCGGCATCCGTGCTGCTGCCCGTCGGGAAGCGGCTGACCACGACACCATGGCTTGGCGCGACACGCTCGATCGGACCGGAGGAACCTGCCTCCCATTTGCCGTCGATGAGCATCTTGAAATCACGCGCTCTGTGGTTGCTCAGTGCCGTGGGGTTGACGAGGACCGTCATTACCATTCTCCCTTGAACGTTGCCGGGCGCTTCTCGCTGAATGATGCGACGCCCTCCTTCAGATCGCCGGTCTTCGCAGCGAGGATCGAGCCCAGGGCTTCGACCGCGGTTCCGTTGTCTTCGCCGTTCGCCGATGCGATCATCAACTTCGCGATCTCGGTCGCAGCCGGCCCCCTTGCAGCAATCCGCTGCGCATATTCCTTGGCAGCGGCCAGCGCGTTTCCTGTGGGAACAACCGCGTCCACGATCCCGAGAAGGCGTGCCTCCTCGGCGGTGAATATCTCGCCACCCAGGGCCATACGCCGGACGGCCTGCGCCCCGAACCGGCGCACAAGACGCTGCGTCCCGGACCAGCCCGGCACCATGCCAAGGCCGGTCTCCGGCAGGCCGATCTTGATGTGCTGCTCGGCGAGGCGAATGTCCGCGACGCCCGCAAGCTCAAGCCCTCCTCCGAGAGCGTGGCCGTTCAGAGCCGCGACCAACGGCACCCTGAGTGTCGCCAGTCTTTCGAAAATTCGGTGGCCGTGGCGAACCCAGAGATGACCGAACTCCTGAGGCAACATTCCGCCCCAGGCCTTGATATCGCCACCGGCGGAAAAGCCCTTTCCTTCGCCCGTGAGAATGGCAGCGCGCACATTGGCGTTCGCCTCCACCTCGTCAGCCGCATCCGCCAGCGCTTTCAGCATGTCCAGGTCGAGCGCGTTCAGCTTCTCCGGACGAGAAATCGTCAGCGTCGCAACATGTCCATCGACGTCAATTCTGACGGATCCGCTAGCCATGGAAGCTGCCCTCCAGCGTGCGTGCCTTTTTTTCTGGAAGCGACAGGCCGATCGCTGCCTCCGCGAAGAGCGCCGCGTCCATGACCTTCAGATCAGGCGCGACGATCAATGGAAACTCCGATTGATCGAGGATGTGGGACTGGAGATCGACGCCAGGGGCAATCTCGGTGAGGACGATGCCATCGCGCGTCAGCTTCATCACGCACCGCTCGGTGACATAGGTGATATCCTGCCCTTGCTCGATCGCGCGCCTACCACTGAAGGTGACATGTTCGACCTCGTTGACGAGTTTCTTCAACTTACCTTCCTTCTCGATCAGTAGCGCGCCATCGGCGATCGAAAGCTTCGCTCCGGCGTTGAACATGCCGGAGAAGACGATCTTCTTCGCCCGCGCGGTGATGTCGACGAAGCCTCCGGCGCCAGCCGTCACATGCGGCCGGAAGGAGAGCTTGGAGACATTGACCGAACCGTCTCTGCCGATCTCAAGAAAGGACAGCAGCGAGGCATCGAAGCCTGCGCCCTGGAAATAGGTGAACTGATAGGGAGACGGCATGTAGGCGTCGGCGTTCGACGCGCAGCCAAAGGCGAAATCGAGCAGTGGCACGCCGCCGACGGCACCCTGCTCGATCACCCAGGTGACTGCGCCGTGGAGCCCCTCCTCCAGCAGAATGCGCGGCACGTTGGCCGAGATGCCGAAGCCGAGATTGACGCAGCTTCCCGTCTGAAGTTCCTGCGCGACACGGCGCGCGATGACTTTCTGAACATTGAACTCCGGGACGCTGAAACTATCGAGCGGGCGGAAGATCTCCCCCGAAATCGCCGGATCGTACTGCGTCTGCGTCGTCTGCTTCTGCTCCGGATCGACGACCACATAATCGACCAGCATTCCAGGGACACGGACGTCATGCGGCTTCAGCGAGCCTTCCTTGGTGATCCGCTTGACCTGGGCGATGACGATGCCGCCATTGTTGCGGGCGGCCAGGGCCTGATCAAGACCGCCGAGATAGGCGCCTTCATGTTCGTAGGTGAGGTTGCCGCGCTCGTCGGCCGTGGTGGCGCGGATGATGGCGACCTTGGGGACGATCGCCGGAAAAAACAGCCAGTCGTCGCCCTCGAAGCTGACGCGCTTGACCACCGGATGTTCCGACGCCAGGCCGTTCATCGCGCAACCCTGCCGCTCTGGATCGACGAATGTATCGATGCCGACCTTGGTCAGGACGCCTGGCCGCTTGGCGGCGGCTTCACGATGAATGTCGAAAAGAATGCCGGAGGGAATGTTGTAGGCCGGGATCTCGTTGCCGGTGATCATCTGCCAGATCAGCGGCGGCTCTGATGACGACGGGCCGGAGGGATAGGAGCCGCCGATGATGCGCTTGAGCAGCCCTTTCCTGGCGATATAGTCGACGCCCTTGATGCCGCTCATGTCGCCGGCAGCGATCGGGTGAAGGGTGGTAATATCCTTGGGATGGCCGGTCGCATCGAAACGTTCGCCGATCGCCTTCAGCATCAGATCCGGGCAGCCGAGACCGCTCGAGGACGACACCGTGACAACAGCGCCATCCGGGATCAGCGCGGCCGCTTCGGTTGGGGTGAGATGCTTCTTCATTGGCATTAGACAGAGTCCTGTTTGATTTTGACGCTCATGCCGGCTCCACAGCTCTCGCGGACGACCAGCCGAACGGCTGTTGTCACCGTCTCCGCCTCGGCCTTGCCCGCGTTGATCTGCTTGAGAAGCATCTGCGCGCCGCGGCGCCCAATGCCTTGCGGATCGACCGAGACCGTTGTCAGCGCCGGAACCGCCGCCTGAGCCTCGATGACGTCGTCGAAACCCACGACCGCGAAGTCGGAGCCGGGCTCCAGACGGCGCGCGCGCAGTCCGTCGCAAACACCGAAGGCGACGGCATCGTTGAAGCAGACGGCCGCCGTCGGTCTGTCGGTAAGAACGAGCGCTTTTCCGATCGCCTCGACCCCGCCGGCGCGCGACGGCGCCGACGAGACGACAAGTTCTTGGTGGTAGTCGAGCCCGGCTGCTTCCATGCCGCTTCGGTAACCGGCAAGGCGGTCGTCGAAGACGGCGGTGTCGGGAAAACCGCCGAGAAAAGCGATGCGCTTGTGACCAAGCCCCGCCAAATGTTTGACCGCCGACATCATGCCGGCCCGGTTGTCGGAGACGATCGACGAGACTTTGGCGCCGGGCAGGTTTCGCACGACGACCACCACCGGGATCCCTGCCGCGACGAGCGGCTTGAAGTCTGCGGCATCGGTGGCGCGCGCCGGCGACACGATGAGCCCCGAAATGCCATGTTCCCGCATCGATGCAACGACCTCGCGCTGCCTGTCGATGCTCTCACTGGTGTTCGACAGGAACTGCACGAATCCGGCCGACTGAACGACCATGTCGACGCCGACTGCCAGCTCCGCAAAGAAGCTGTTCGTCAGATCGTTCACGACGACCCCGATGATCCGCGATTTGGCGCCGGCTTGGCGAAGATTGGCTGCGCCGCGATTGTAGACATAGCCCAGCTCGCGCATCACCGCATTGACCTTGGACCGCGTCCCCTCATTGACCAGGGAAGAGCCCTGAAGCACGAGCGAAACCGTCGATTTGGAGACGCCAGCCGCCTTTGCGATATCGATGACGGTCACCCGTGCCTTCGTCACCTCTTCCTCCGAACACCAAACGTTGATTGATCGTTAAATATTTGGAACGTTCCAATTCTGTCAAGAGGAATCTGAATCTGATGCCATTTATTGGCTATTTTCGGCGTAATGATTTCCTAATTGTCGCAGAACCCTTCATTCTATAATTGGAACGTTCTAAAAGGACGACCCGTTACGCGCCATCGTTCGATTTTTTCGACCGATCTAAACACGAGCAATGCGCCGCAATCGGCAGACCTTCTGGGACAAGCCGGAAGGGCTTCTATCTGTGTTAAAAAACTTTGCGACAAACTCAGTGGAGAGCATGGAGACATGAAACTGCGCGCCGAGTTGACCGGCCTGCCGCAACGCGAACAAGCACGGCGCTTGGCAACCGTTGCCGCGGCTTTGGTCGCACACATCGAGCGCATCGAACCCCGACGCGTCCGAAGCCAGGGCCGCCCTGGCGGCAATCCGTATTGGGAGTGGCGATGGACGCCTGACCGGCCGATATTTCTCCGACCTCATTTACAGCGACGATGAGCGCGGGACACTCCGTCGGCTCTCCGAGGCCGTGGGAAAGCCCAGCGAAGACGGCTGGAACGCGCTGACGACGGCGGCCATGTACGTCGCCTGGCTTGTTTACCAGGAGACCGGCGATCCCATGCCGAATGATGTCAACGAGGTCGGAGAGGACAGCCTTGATCTGCTGGAGGAGCAACTAGCCAAACTCGGCTGAAGTCCCCTCGCCGCTCGCTGTTGCTCGTAACTATTCCATGGCTCACATAACCGTCCGCATTTGCCTAGCGGACCTTCATCGGCTTCGTCTCGAGCGGGATGAGAGGCTTGTAGGAAGCGCCTCCGAGTTCCCTGACGTGTTCCTGCTTCGCCTGGACGATCAACTCGCTGTCCTGGAGACATCTGGCGGCGGCGGCGGCCATGACCTTGCCGGCCTGAAGCATTCCCTTATGCGCGTAGGAGGTCTTGCCTTGCGTAACCATCTGCCAGCTATGCGGAGGCGTTCCGTAGGCTGATGTCGCCATGTAGACCTGTCCGGTGGGAACGATCCAGCTGACGTCGCCGACATCGGTCGAACCGTGCAGGAACGTCGGCTTTTCCTCAAACTCGTTGACATGTGCGGAGAGGATCGTTCCGCGCTTCTCGATGCGCGCTTGAACGTCCTTGGGAAAAGTCTTCTGGATCTCCGCCGCGAACGCCTTCTCGCTGTTGGAGAAGGACGCTCCGCCGATCTTGCCGAGTTCCTGGTGAATGACGCCTGCCAGCGTGGCGTTCGGGATCAGGTCGGCAGAGGCTGCATCGAAGGTGATCTCGACCTCCGTTCCGGTCATCAGCGCCGCTCCGCGCGCCACGTCCTTGACCCGCTCGGTAATGTCGCGCACCTGATCCATCAGCGGCGCGCGGACCTTGTAGAGCACTTCGGCCTGCGACTGCACGACATTGGGCGCCTTTCCGCCGGTGTCGGTTATCGCATAGTGAATCCTGCCGTCCTGGACGATGTGCTCGCGCAGGAAGTTCGCCCCGACATTCATCAGCTCGACGGCATCGAGCGCGCTCCGCCCGAGATGGGGCTCGAAGCCCGCATGCGCGCTGACGCCACGGAAGCTGAAATAGACCTGGTTCGTCGCCAGCATTCTTGCATGATAGGCCAGGTTTTCATCCCACGGGTGCCAGGTGAAGGCGACGTCGACGCCATCGAACAATCCCTCGCGGGCCATGAAGGCCTTGCCGCCACCGCCCTCTTCGGCAGGGCAGCCGTAGAAGCGGACCGTACCGGCAAGCCCGAGTTCTTCCTTGCAGGCCTTGAGCGCCATGGCAGCGGCCAGCGAACCGACACCCAGCAGATTATGCCCGCATCCATGGCCGTTGCCGCCGGGGATGATGGGCTTATATCCGACGACCTCGCCCTCCTGGCTGAGATTGGGAAGCGCATCGAACTCGCCCAGGATCGCCACGACCGGCTGTCCCTCGCCGTAGCTTGCGACGAAAGCCGTCTCGATGCCGCCGGCCCGGCGCTCGACGGCAAACCCCTCCGCTTCGAGAAGGTCGGCGAGCAATGCGGCCGACTTGTACTCTTCATAGCGGATTTCGGCGAAAGACCAGATTTCATTGGCTGCCGACTGCAGCCCTTCCGCCTTGTCGGTGAGCACGCGCTCGATGATGTCGATATATGTCATTTCACCAGTCCTGGAATTGCTTGATCGGCGACCAGTTCGTCCTTGCTTCCGGTCGGAAGCGTCGCCGCCACGGCGAAGGTCACGACAGCGCAGCCGATGATCGCCAGGAAGGCTGTCTGATAATTCTGGTCTGTGGCGTGCAGGATGGCCCCGATCGCTGTCGGCGAGACGAAGGATCCGATCTGGGCCAGGGAGTTGATCAGGCCCGTCGCTGTCCCCACCGAGTGGCTGGGGTAATGTTTCATGATCGTCACGAACACGCTGATCGAGATCGCGTTCAGGAAGACGTTTGAAACCGTGAGATAGAAGAAGGCCAGCGGGATGGAGGAAGCGTTGGCCATCAGATAGATGAACGCCGCCGACACCAGGGCGCCGATGCAGATGAGATACTTTTCCTTCTTGTGGAAATAGCGGTCGAGCAGCCAGCCGCAGAACAGGAAGGACAGGAAGCCGAGCGTCGGCGGGATTGCCGAATAGGCGCCCATCGACATCATGCTCATGCCCTTGACCTTCACCCAATAGGACGGGAGCCAGGACTGGAGACCCCAAAAGACGATGTTGGTGAAGAAGTAGCAGAGGGCGATCTTCCAGGTCAGTGCATTCTTGAGCAACGCCGTGATCCGAGCTTTTTCCGACTTTGCCGTTTTCGGGCCGGCGGAGATCGAAGCCGCGCCGGCGACTGGCTTCATGACCAGATAGAGCGCGATCGCAAGAACCAGTCCGACCAAGCCGAGGGTGACGAACATGACGCGCCAGTTGAAGTAGGCGATCAAGGCCGTGGTTACCAGCGAGCCTACGGCAAAGCCGACAGAGGCTCCCGACTGAATGACCGATTTCGGCCTGGCCATGCTCTCCTTTTTGAAGTTCTCGGTTATGGCGACCGAGCTTCCCGCCGGGAAGACAGCCTCGCCCATTCCGACCAGGACGCGCGACACGGCGAGCCCCATGGCGGAGCTGACAGCGCCGCATGCGACCGTGCCGAGCGACCAGATACCGACTGCGGAGGTCAAGACCGATCGGGTTCCCAGCCGATCGACAAGGTATCCTCCGACGAGCTGCGTCAGAGAATAGGCGAGAAAGAATGCGCTGATGATCATCCCGGACTGTTCGGAAGTCAGGTGGAACTCGTCGACGATCGGAATGATGGCGATGTTGATCGCGGTCTTGTCGAGGAAACCGACGACCCAGCAGACAAACAGCATCGCAACAATGACGTGCCTTCGCTTGATTTGACTAAGCATGGAATGCTCCCCTTTTTTGAGCGTTTATAAAACATGCTTAATATGTGAGCAGTCGCTTTTGGATGTTGAAACACACATCATTCTCGGTTTATTTATGTGAAAAGACACAAGGTTGCCAACATGACGATCATGGACGAAATCGAGGCTTCGCTTTTGCGCCTGCGGGATCGACCTCGCATCAGCTGGCGGCGGGTTACGGGCCGGCCCATGGTTTCGGAGACCGACGCGCCGGAACCTGCGATCGGATTCAGCCATCACCGCGACGGCGACGACGCCATATTGATCGCCGATATTTCCTATTTTGCCGGGGCCATCTGCGAGGTGCGAATACCCGGTGCCCACGCTGAAATCGCCCTTGCGCATCTGCAGGAGATCGTACTCAGCACAGTCATCCGCTTTCAGAACCGCGCCGTCCAGGCCATGAACGCCATCAATCGCAATGTCCTCGACTCCCTCGATCCGAACGAGATCAACGTAAACGCGCTCGAGCAGACGCTGAGCGTGATAGCCGAGAGCGACGCGGGCGTCCTGAGACTTTACGACGAGGCCTCAGGTCTCCTCATTCCGGTGTCACAAGTCGGCTTCGACGACGATTATTACAATTATCGCATCACGCCTCAGGAATCGATCTCCGGCAGCGTCTTCTCGACCGGAACACCCGTCCTGCTGAACTCGGCCGCCGATATCAGAGATGCCCATGCGAATCTGCGTGCGCCAAACGTTCGCTTCCTATCCGAACAGCGTCTCTCTCACAGCCTCATCTGCGTTCCCATCAGGACCGACACGACGACGCTGGGAACGCTGACCGTCATGTCGTTTCGGCAGGGCTCCGCCTATGGCGCATTCAGCGTAGGCCTGCTTGCGGCCGTGGCGACGCAGCTTGCCATCGCCTACAAGAAGTCGCAGGCCTACGAGCAGGCCGTTCGGTCGAATGAAAGCATCAACCGGATGCGGCTGGAGATCGAAAGGCGCAACGCAGAGCTGGCGCGCTCGCTCTCGGCCCATGACGACATCCTGTCCATCTTCACGCACCACCGGCCGCTCGGCGAACATCTGGACGAGATCGCGACCCATTACGGCATCGATTTCCACTATGCCGATATTTTTGGAACGACGTTCGGCTCCAAGGGATGGAAGGAGCCGAAGACGACGAAGGACGTGCCGGCCGCACTCCTCGACGGTGGCCTGCGCCAGCGAGAAAGCATATTCGTGCATCCCGTCCGTGTCGCCGACGACGTCGTCGGAACCTTTCGTTCCGAGCGCGGCGACAATGCAGGCTATTGCGCGGCGATCCTCGGCGTGGTTTCCGCTTTCGTCGCGCTCGAAATTGTCCGCAGCGCCTCACACGACGATATCCTCAACAGCAGGAAACGGAAGCACTTCGAGGTTTTAGGAAAGGATGATCAGGCCACATCGGGTGGCGCCGTCCGGTTCGGCTTCCAGATCATGAAGTACTGCCAGATCATCTTTATCAGGCATGAGCAAGGAAGCGCCCAGAACCAGAGCCTGTTCCTGCAGAGAACGCTGCAGCAGGCGTTGAAGGCGGCGACGATCCGCAACCAGCTGTCATTCTATACCGATGAAGGCGTCTTCCTGCTGTTTTGCGCTGCCACCGAGGAGGCCCTGCGGACGAATCTGGCATCCATCGGAGATCAGGCGGTAGCTGAGGGATGGTGCTGCGGGGCGAGCCTCATTCAAAGCGCACCCCATCCTTATCCGGAAGGCGCCGCACAGGCTGTCGAGGCCGCGCATCTCATGAGCATGCGGCATCGGGCGGGCATCCTCATGCACAGCGAGACCGGCATCGACAGACTGCTGCGCAAACAATCCGCGGCTGATATCCTCGAATTCGCCGATCAGATACTCGCTCCCTTCGAGAAGGAAGCAAACGGCGACGCCCTTCTCAGGACCCTGGAAACCTACATCGAGAGCGGAAAATCAGCGTCCAAGGCAGCGGCCTGCCTCGGCATACACACCAACACCCTCTATCAAAGGCTGCAGCGGGCGCAGTTGTTGATGGGCAAGGACATCGACAACAAGGATGACTATCTGTTGCTCAGCCTGGCGTTCCACCTGAAGTCGACCTACGGTTCGCCGCGGCCTGCAGGCAGACGCAAAGCAACTTCCCCCTGAACGCTGGTTCGCCTATCTGAGAAAGATAGAAGAATGCCGGAGAGCCGTATTCCCCCAGCTTTCCGTCGAGCAGTTCCCACCGACAGACATTAGCGAAACTTTATCGTTTCTGACCAATGCTACGCAGACGTGCAACGCACCAGATCTGAAGCAGGACCGGATGATGCCACACTCGTTTGAATCCATTCTGGAGAGCCTGCCTCAGGGCATTGTCCTGCTCGATCCTGCCAGTGCGGTAACGGCGTTCAATTCCCGCACGCTTGATATTCTCGGCCTTCCGGAAGGCGCCATCCGCAAGGGAATGGCTATCGACGGATTGTTGGGCGCCGACTGCCGTGCGGTGGCATCCCGGCGATCGGCGATCGGCAAACCGCATACGTCTCAGTTCGTACTTTCCGACGGACGGATGATCTCATTGACCTGCGCGCCATCGAAGGATGGAGGCTGGATCCTTAGCTATGAAGACATCTCGACGCTCATTCGCGTCGAAGACAGCCTGGCCGAACAACATCGCCGGTTCGACGCAGCCCTCAGCAACATGCCGCATGGGCTGTGCATGTTCGATTCCGTCAAGAACCTGATATTGTGCAACCCCTCCTACGCGCGGATGTACAATCTGCCGGACCTGCTGACGCAACCGGGGACGCCACTCGTGGATATCCTGGCCTATCGCAGCCGGGAGGGAAATGGCCCAGCCGATACCGCGACCTATTTTGATGTCGTTTTCGAAGCGACGGCCCGCGGTGCGGTAGCCAGCCAGAACATCGTGCTCACCGATGGGCGGGTTATCAAGATCACCCACAATCCGATGCAAAACGGTGGATACGTCGCCACCCATGAAGACGTCACCAAGACCGTGCGCCTTGCCGAAGAGCTGCGCCGGCATCACGATCAGCTCGAAGCGACGGTGAAGAGTCGTACGGCGGAAGTCGAGCGGCAAGCGCGGGAACTAGAACGCATGCTCACGCAGGAGCGGAACATCAACGAATTGCAGCGGCAGTTCGTGGCGATGGCATCGCATGAATTCAGGACCCCGCTTGCCATCATCGACGCCGCTGCCCAGCGGCTGCTGCGTAAACGAGGGGCGGTCGAACCCGAATTTCTCAGCGACAAGGTCGATCAGATCCGCGCATCGGTGAACCGGATTGTCGATCTCATGGAGAGCATCCTGTCGGCCGGACGCCTCGATACCGGCAAGATCGATATCAGCTACACCGCTTGCGCATTAAGATCATTGATAAGAACCTGCTGCGAGCGGCAGTCGACGATCGCAAAGACGCACAGCTTTGTTTTGGACATAGATGGGCTTCCCGAGTTCATCGATGGCGATCCCCGCACTTTGGCACAGGTCTTTACCAACCTGCTTTCCAATGCCGTCAAATACGCGCCTGGAACCTCCGAAATTCGCGTCACGGCATGGGCAGAGACAGGAAACGTCAAAGTTTCGGTCAGCGATGACGGTGTGGGGATCGATCCGGAAGACGTGCCCCGGCTGTTCCAGCGCTATTTTCGTGCCCGGACGTCGATCGGGATTGCCGGAACGGGTATCGGCCTAAATCTGGTGAAGCAGATCGTCGAGCTGCATAACGGCTCGATAGAGGTTCGAAGCGCAAAAGGATGCGGGTCGACATTCACCGTAACCCTTCCCATCAAGAGAAGCGGTAACGCTTCCGCGACCAATGACGCGGCCTGACGTTTCAGGATTGCTGTCCGCCATATCTACCCTATCCTTCTCGCAATAGAGGAGGATCACGCCATGGCTTTCATTCACACCCCCAATGCATCCGCCAGCGAGAAGACGACGTCGATGTATGCGTCGGCCGAGGCGAATTATGGATATCTGCCGAACATGTACCGGGCCTTCGGCCACCGGCCGGAGGTGATGGAGAGCTGGGCGGCGCTGCTTTCGAGCATTCGCAGCCATATGAGCCTCAGGCGCTATGAACTGGTGACGCTGGCGGCAGCCAAGGAGCTGAAATCCTCCTATTGCATGCTGGCGCACGGCTCGGTGCTGCTGCGCGAGGGTTTCACCAGCGACGGGCTCACGGCAGTTGTCAACGAGACGGAGAAGGCGCCGATCGATGCCGGCGAACGCGCGATCATGGCCTTTGCCGCCAAAGTGGCGCGCGATGCGACGTCGGTCACCCAGCAGGATATAGACGGGCTGAAAAAACACGGACTGAGCGATGCCGATGTCTTCGACGTCACGGCTGCGGCCGCGGCCCGGTGTTTCTTCTCGAAAATGCTGGATGCGCTGGGCGCTGCACCCGACCACGCCTATATCGAGCGGCTGGAGCCGAATGTGCGAAAGACACTCAGCGTCGGCCGGGAGGTGGAGCGGCCTCTGGCGCCCTCACCGTCTCGTGGCACATCGCAATGATGCGATGACCGAGGGCGCCTGCTCCTGCGGCCCCCTGTTCCCCTGCGGCCCTACTCCTGTGGTTTGTCCGCAAAATGCCGGATCGCAAATTCGGCGATGTTCTGGCTCGATCGGTCGGCATCGTCGAGCAGCGAGGGAAACAGCTGCCATTGATGCGGCATTCCCGGCCAGACCTCGGTGGTGACGTCCACTCCCGCTTGGCGCGCCTTGTCGGCGAGCCGAAGCGTATCGTCCAGCAGGACTTCGCCGGAACCGACCTGCAGCAGCAGCGGCGGAAAGCCGGTCATGTCGGCATAGAGCGGCGAGGCCTGAGGATCGGTCGGAGACCGGGTGCGGAGATAGGTCTTGCGCAAGGTCTCGATCCAGTCCTTGCCGACCAGCGGATCGCTTTCGGCATTCGATGTCATCGATCCGCCCGTCGCCGCAAGATCGGTAATGGGGCTGAGCGCAATCACAGCCGCCGGCAACGGCTTTGCGACCTGCATCTGCCGCAGCACCGTCTCGATCGCGATATTGCCGCCGGCGCCGTCTCCGGCGACGATGATGTTCTCGCTCCGATAGCCGTTGTCGAGAAGCCAGCGATAGGCGGTCAGCGCGTCGTTGATCTGCGCGGGATAGCCATATTCAGGCATCAGCCGATAATCGACGAGAAGAACGTCGCTCGATGCGGCCTTGGCGAGCGAGCCGGCGATCAGGCTGTGCGTGCGGATGGAGCCGCTGGAAAAGCCGCCGCCATGGATATAGAGGATCACCCTTTGGCCGATCGGGTGATGAAGTCGGGCGGGCCACATCAGTTCGGCATCGACGCCGTCGGCATCGACCTGCCGGACCTGGATGCGCGTCGGTCCCGGCGTCGTCTCCATCAGCGTTCTGAAGGCCGTCCGCCGCTGCTGCAGGCTGTCGGCGCCGGCAAAGTGTTTCTTCCAAAGGCTGACGAGTTTTTCGACCTGCTCACGCGAGGCCTGGCTTTGCGGCCCAATGTCCTGCGCAGACACGCCGGATGCCAGCAACGCCATCGCAGTAAGCGCAGGCAACAGACATCCGAGCCGCCTTGCGAGCCTTCGATTACCGGCAGACAAAATCCGATTGTTCATCAACCTCTCCCGATGATGCGGGTCACGGCAGCATCATTGGCCAGTTCGCCCATGGGAGTCAAAAGGGTGACGGATGCCAATCCCGACCTTTTTTACTCCGCTCTTATCGCGTCGATAACAGCCCTGAAACCCGCCGACATATGGCGGCGGCTCGGATAGTAGAGATAGAGCGGTTCCTCCGGCTGACACCAGTCGTCCAGCACCTGGATCAGTTCGCCGCCGGCGACCGCCTTCTCCACGCGCGGCTCCCAGATATAGGCAAGGCCAACACCGCTAAGTGCTGCCTGCATCATCAGCTCGTGATCGTCGAGCGACAGCGGCCCGGTCGGCTGAAAGCTCACGGTCTGGCCATCCTTCTCGAATTCCCAGGCATAGCGCGCACCTGATGGAAACATGTTCTGGATGCAGAGATGGCGCTTGAGCTCATGCGGTGTCGCCGGTTTCGGCCGGGTCTCGAAATAGGCGGGCGAACCGACGACGACCAGGCGGATGCGCGGCTTGATGCGCAGCGCGATCATGCCCTCGGTGACGCGCTCGCCGAAGCGGATGCCGGCATCAAACCCCTCCTCGACGATATCGACCAGCCTGTCTGTCGCGTTGATCTCCAGCTGCAAATTGGGGTTCTTTGTCAACAGCGGACCGATGATGCGGCCGATGACGAAGGGGCCGATCGAATTCGGCACGTTGATCCGCACCTTGCCGAAGGGCGTGTCTCGGTAGCGGTTCAGCGCATCGAGCGCCGCCGCCATCTCGCCGAAGGCCGGGTCAAGATGCGAGATCAACAGTTCGCCGGCCTCCGTCAGCGAGACGCTGCGCGTCGTGCGGTTGAGCAGGCGGATGCCGATCCGGTCTTCGAGATTGAGCACGGCATGGCTGACCGCGGAAGCAGTGACGCCCCGCTCCTCGCCTGCCTTGCGAAAGCTCTTGTGCCGCGCGACGGCGGCGAAAGCCGCGAGTTCGGACAGTTCGGTGGCGCGCATTGCTGAAATAAGCTCATCATAGTTTCAAGAATAACAAATCTTATACAGCAACGAATTTTCAGTCAAATTCACCTCGTCGGCACGGAGATGCCACCGCCAACCGAATAGTTCGAAAGGAATTCGTCATGAAAGTCTGGTTCATCACTGGTGCATCCCGCGGCTTCGGCGCGCTGATGACCAAAGAAGCCCTCGCATCAGGCGATGCCGTCATCGCCACCGCCCGCAACCCGAAGACCGTGACCGAGCAGTTGGGCGACCACCCGAACCTGCTTGCCGTCGCCCTCGACGTCACCAACGAGGCGCAGGCGAAAGAGGCTGCGGCTGCCGGCATCGCCCGCTTCGGCCGCATCGATATTCTCGCCAACAATGCCGGCTACGGCCTGCTTGGCGCTGTCGAGGAAGCCACGGGCGAAGAGATCGAGAGGCTCTATGCCACCAACGTCTTCGGTCTGCTGAAGGTGACGCGCGCAGTGCTGCCCCATATGCGCCGCCAGCGCTCCGGCCACATCCTGAACTTTTCCTCAATTGGCGGTTATTTCGGCTATCCCGGCTGGGGCGTCTACGGCTCGACGAAGTTCGCCGTCGAAGGCTTGTCCGAATCGATGGCCGCCGAACTCGAACCTTTCGGCATCAAGGTGACGATCGTCGAGCCTGGCTTCTTCCGCACCGACTTCCTCGCCGACACGTCGCTGGCGGTCAGCCCGGCCTCCATCGCCGATTACGAAGGCACGCCGGCCGGCAACATGCGCAGTTTCGCTGTTGATGCCAACCATACCCAGCCCGGCGATCCCGCCAAGCTTGCCGCCGGCATCATGACGCTCGCCAATTCGCCCAATCCGCCGCTGCGCATGCCGTTCGGCAGCGATACGGTGGCCGTTATCGAGGATCAGCACGCCAGCGTCGAAAAGGAACTTGCCGCCTGGCGCCAGCTCGCTTTGTCCACGGATTTTCCAAGCGAGGCAACGGGCTCGGCCTGAAGACCAAGGTGGGGCAGCCGTTGCCTCCCGAATCTCCGGGATGCGGCGGCTGCGCGCCGTGAGTGCAGGAAAGTGCAGCATGCGGCAAATTAGCGTTCGCCTCGCGTATGGAATGGCCTAGATCTAGGTTCGATCACCACCATGAAGAGGCGAGCATGTCCATCAAGTCCATCTGCATCTATGGCGCCGGGGCGCTCGGCGGCGCTATCGCCGTCAAGCTTGCAAGCCACGCCGAAAACGACGCCATCATCTCCGTCGTCGTGCGTGGAGCCCATCTCGACGCCATCCGCGACAATGGTCTCAGACTGCGCGAAGCCGGTGCGGAAAGGCCGCTCAATGTCCGCCTCACCGCAACCGACGATCCCAGGACATTACCGCCGCAGGATCTCGTCATCACCGGCCTCAAGGGGCATCAGCTGGCACCCGCTGCCGAAGGTATTGCAGGCCTCCTCAAGGAAGGCACCCGCGTCGTCATGATCCTCAACGGCATTCCGTGGTGGTATTTTCACCGCGATATCCAGAGCCGGCATGCCGAGCTGCAGTTCGACGAGCTCGATCCCGGCGGCAGGCTTTGGCGACTGATCGGGCCGGAACGGGTGATCGGCTGCGTCGCTTATCAAGGGGCAGAGGTCATCAATCCCGGCGAGATCCAGCTTGCCAACAACGGCCGCTTCGTGCTCGGCGAGCCCTCAGGCGAGATGTCGGCCGATCTCAAGGCGATCGCCGCGGTGCTGACCGACGCCGGCCTCAACATCACGACGACGGCTGTTATCCGTGACGAGATCTGGAGCAAGTTGATGGGCAATACCGCCTTCAACCCGATCAGCGCGCTGACCAGGGCGCTGATGACCGACATCATGGCGGATCCGGTACTTTCGACCACAGTCGGCAAAGTGATGAACGAGGTCCGCGCCGTCGGCGAGGCCTTGGGCGCGCGTTTCAGCATGACCGTCGAGCAGCGGCTCGAACAATCGCGCCATATCGGCGCCGTGCGCACATCGATGCTGCAGGATCTGATCGGCGGCAAGGCGCTCGAAATCACGCCGCTGGTCGGCATGGTGGTGGCGCTCGGACGCCTGAGTGCCGTTCCGACCCCAGTCTCGGAAACGATCCTGGCGCTGGTGACGCAATTGGATCGGGAAAACCAGCGCGGCCGCTGACTGCGGAGAAAAAGAAAGGCCGGGAGAAACCCGGCCGCCTTGACTTACTTTACGACCTGCTCGGCCCAATTCGGCGCCTTGCCGCCGCCATCGAGGAAGGTCATTGCCATATTCGCCATGAGCGGCGAGGCGAAGGTCTCGTAATGGGTGAGATCGGGCAGGATCGCCAGCCGGTTCTTCGACATGTTTTCCCGCATCCAGCCCGCATCGCGCAGACCGCCGCCGAGCTTGTGATAGAAGTCGACCATATGCTCGGGGCGGATCATGTCGGCATCGCCATAGATCAGCATGACCGGCATGGTGAGCTTCGCGACCGCATCGCTGTAGTCGGCGGGTTCACGCATCAGCGCGCCCATGGCGTCGAGCAGCTTCGGAAATTCGGAAACGTCAAGCGCCACCGCCTTGTAGGAGAGGAACATCGGCGTGTCCTTCATCATCTCGGCCATGCCGGCGCCGACGGCCGCCTGCTGCGGCAGCATCTCCGGGAAGAAGCCGTTCTGCGCATAGGGTGCAGAGAGTATCACCAGCCGGCGCACCTGGTCGGGCGCGTTCGCCGCCATGTTCAGCGCCACCCCGCCGCCAAAGGAATAACCGAAGACGTCGAGTTTGTCGTAACCGAGCTGCTTCACCAGGATCGCGAGATCGGCGCCGATCGCCGGAAGCTCGATCGGCCGTTTGCCGAGCGGCGTGCGGCCATGGCCCTGCAGGTCGACGGCGATCACCTGGCGGTGGTCGGTGAAGATGGGCATGACCGGCGCGAACATCTCGATCTGCCCGAGGCCGCCGTGAAGGAGCAGCAACGGTTCGCCCTCCCCGCGGATCTCGTAGTAATAATCGATGCCGTTGACCGGCACGCTTCCCTTCCTGACCATCGGCGCTACGGCCTTATTGTCCTCGATGACAGGCCTTCCACTTTCAGCACCTGACATATCGGGTGCGGCCAGGAATGCGGCAGCCGTTGCGATCATCGAAATCAGCGTCATCTTCGACATGTCCTTGCTCCCATGTTTGCTTCGATATCGCAAGGACGGCGGCGATCATGCGTTTCCGACACCGCGCTTCGAAATTTCTGCCATCGGCCTTTATGCCATTTCTATATTTTCGCCCCTCTCTCCGAATGGATTTCCTATCGCAAGCGGCAGTAGCCTTTCGCCATCGCTGCAAAGGTCAAAAAGCCATGCGAAATCTCATGTCCTCCGGTTTCCGGCCTCTTCGCCCCTACAGGATCACGCGCGGCAGCCGGCAGATGCGCGAGAGGCGCACCGCCCAGGCGTTCATCGTCTTCGGCGTGGTGCTTGCCTGTGTCGAGCTCTACGTCATTTTCGGCTGGCTCTGAGGCTGGCTCATGAAAACGGCCTCCTCTTCATCACGCTTCACTGTCGGCCCCGACAGAAGCGCCGCTGGATCGTCCACGATCGCGAGGGCCTGGTCGGCGGGCGCTTCATCAATGAGGCGGCCGCCCTCCACTTTGCCGCCTCGGAATGCAACTGCCGCTTGGCCGATATCCACAGGGCGGCTGCGGGGATCGTGCTCGAATTTATGCCCTTTGCACGCGGCGCGGCGCATATCCATTAAATCGCGTTCTCCTGCCGTTTTCCCGGCGGGAGAACGAAGAGACCAATTCCAACCTTTCCTTAACTGGCATGTTGCTAAAATACTGGCGCAGAGACTTCAGATGTCACGAGACCAATGCCGAAACCGAATTTCCGCTTTACCCATTACGATATCAAGGAACAACGGGCCGGAACGATCGTCGAGGTGTCGTTGAATGCGGTGAACAATGTCCGGCTGATGACGTCACCGAATTTTCAGCGGTTCACCGAGGTTCTCGATTTCAAATATATCGGTGGCGTGGCGCGCAAATCGCCGATCAGGATCGCCGTGCCGGAAAGCGGCCACTGGCATGTCGTCGTCGACATGGAGGGCCATCACGGGCTTGCGGAATCCGCCGTCAAGGTGATCGCGGCGCCCGCAAATCAGAAGACGCCGCGGCCCTCCTGAATTTTACAGCACCCACGCATCTTTCGGACGCGCAAAAGCAAGCGCTGAAGCTGCTCTGTCGAAAAACCGTGATCACGAGACGCCCAATCCTGCCGATCGTTGATTGCGATCAATGAATCAGACCGCGACGTCGGTCACAGTTCTGTGGTCGCGAGGCTTGCCCCGCGCCGCCAGTTGCAAGTCGGCTCCTCATTCATGCTCTGCTAGAGCGTGAGGAACAGCGGGCCATGATCTTCATCACCTGGGGGCAGTCCATGACTTCGAGCCCGATCGGTCGTATCACCCATATCATCGATCCCGGCGATGCGCTCGGTGAAGTCCTTTTCGGATTGATCATGGCGCTGACATTTACGGTAGGTTCAAGGCTCGTTTTTGAGGATGAAGGGTTGGATGTCCACGAGTTGATCGTCGCAACAATCGGATGCAACGTCGCTTGGGGGATCATTGATGCCGTGTTGTTCATTCTGGGTACGACGTTTTACAAAAGCAGACGGCTGCGCCTTTTTCGGCAAATTAAAGCCGCCAGAAGCGAAGCTGCGGCGCTTGAGATGCTCGCGAAAGAATTCCCGATCGAAGAAGCACCGTTTTCTGCAAAGGCCGCGGACGCGGACACGCTCTATCGATCACTCCTGACGCTTGCATCTCGGGCCGATCCTGTGAAGGTGTCCCTATCGAAAGGTGATCTCTGTGCCGCCATTGCGGTCTTCTTTCTGGTCTCGATCACCTCCATTCCGGCAGTAACCCCTTTCCTTCTCATCGACAGCGCGCACCTAGCTCTGAGAGTCAGCAACCTGTTTCTCATTATGCTGCTGTTTGTGACGGGCTATGCGTGGGCGAGATTTTCGGGAGGCAGGCCTTTTCGCGCAGGGATGACGATGACTTCTCTCGGGTTACTTCTGGTTGCAATAGCGATCGCTCTTGGCGGGTGAGCCCCCTTCGCCAACCCAACAGGCATAAACCCGTCAGCGCGGATTGCGCTCCTTGCGAAGTTTCGCCCACCATTCCAGCCGCTTGCGGATGTCGCGCTCGAAACCGCGCTCCGGCGGATCGTAGAAGGTCTGGCGGCCCATCTTCTCCGGGAAATAATCTTGGCCGGAAAAGGCATCCGGCTCGTCGTGATCGTAACGATAGCCCTCGCCGTAACCTTCGCCCTTCATCAGCTTGGTCGGCGCATTGAGGATATGCTTGGGTGGCAACAGCGAACCGTTCTGCTTTGCCGCCTGGCTGGCCGCCTTGAAGGCGGTGTAGACGGCATTCGATTTCGGCGCGGTGGCGAGATAGATGCAGGCTTGCGCCAGCGCCAGTTCGCCTTCCGGCGAGCCGAGATAGTCGTAGGCATCCTTGGCGGCATTGCAGATCACCAGCGCCTGCGGGTCGGCAAGACCGATATCCTCCACCGCCATGCGCACCAGCCGCCGGCCGAGGTAGAGCGGGTCTTCGCCGGCATCGAACATGCGGGCGAGATAATAGAGCGCTGCATCGGGATCCGAGCCGCGCACGGATTTATGCAGCGCCGAGATCAGATTGTAGTGCCCGTCCTGCGCCTTGTCGTAGACTGGGGCACGGCGCTGGACGATGCGCGTCAGGCCCTCGGTATCGAAGCTCTCGCCCTCGCGCGCGGCGCGCCAGACCTCTTCGGCGAGCGTCAGCACCGCCCGGCCGTCGCCGTCGGCCATGCGGATCAGGCTGAAGCGCGCCTCCTCGGTCAGCGGCAGCGGCTTCTGCTCGATCGCCTCGGCGCGCTTCAGCAGTTCCTCCAGGCTCTCCTCGTCATGCGACTTGAAGGTGAGAATACGGGCACGCGACAAGAGAGCGGCGTTGAGCTCGAAGGACGGGTTCTCGGTGGTGGCGCCGACGAGGATGACGGTGCCGTCCTCCATGACCGGCAGGAAACTGTCCTGCTGGGCACGATTGAAACGATGGATCTCATCGACGAAGAGCAGCGTCTGACGGCCGTCCATGCGCCGCAGGCGGGCTGTCTCGAACACCTTCTTCAGATCGGCGACGCCGGAAAAGATCGCCGATATCTGCTCGAAGGCCAGCCCGGCCTCGCCCGAAAGCAGCCGCGCCACCGTCGTCTTGCCGGTGCCTGGCGGCCCCCAAAAGATCATCGAGCCGAGCGAGCCGCTTTCGATCATCCTTTTCAGCACGCCATCCTCACCGGTCAGGTGTTCCTGACCGGTGACATCGGCAAGCGTCTTCGGCCGCAGCCGGTCGGCAAGCGGCCGCCTGGCGGCGACCTCCTCCGGAACACGCGGCGCGAAGAGATCGTTGCTCATCGGAAAAACTGCCGGATGCGCTGGCCGTCGCGCTCGATTTCCACCCGCCAGAGGCCGGGGTCGCTATCGGCGATCTCGGACAGTTCGCTGGTCGACTTCACATCCGTGCCGTTGATCGAGACGATGATATCCTTCGGCTCGAAGCCCAAACGGGCGGCAGGCGAATCCTCTTTCACCTCGGAGACGACGACGCCTGCCGATTCCGGCGGCATGCGCAACTCGTCGGCAACCCGCGGCGACAGGTTCTCGACGACGGCGCCGGTAAACGGCGTGTGGCCGCCGATCGTGCGCTGGTCGCGCGGCGAGGTCTCCGGGGCGCGGTCGAGCGACAGCGACAGCTGCTCCTCGCGGCCGTTCTCGACGACGGTGAGCTTGACCGATTTGCCCAGACCGGCCGTCGTCAGCCGGTAGAGCAGCGCATCCGGATGTTCGACGGAAATGCCGTCGACGGCGGTGACGATTTCCCCGGCCTTCAGCCCGGCCTTGGCCGCCGGTCCACCTTCCGAGACCTTGACGACGAGCGCGCCGCGGGCCTTGTTCAGCCCGAGCGCTTCAGCCACCTCAGAAGTCACGGCATCGAAACTGGCGCCGACATAGGGCCGCTCGAAGGATTTGACGCCGGCATCGGCCGAGGCGAGGAAGACCTTGACGAGATTGGCGGGGATGGCGAAGCCGATACCGTTCGAGCCGCCGCCGCGGGAGAAGATCGCCGTGTTGATGCCGATCAGCTCGCCCTTCATGTTCATCAAGGCGCCGCCGGAATTGCCGGGATTGATCGAGGCATCGGTCTGGATGAAGAAGCCGAACTCGTTCCTGACCACCTGGTTGCGGGCCAGTGCCGAGACGATACCGCTCGTCACCGTCTGGCCGACGCCGAAGGGGTTACCGATCGCCAGCACGAGATCGCCGACCTCGACCGAATCGGAATTGCCGATCGGCAATGTCGGGAAGCTTTCCTTGGTATCGATCTTCAGGACGGCAAGATCGACGCGGTCGTCGCGCAGCACCACTTTGCAAGGGAATTCGCGGCCATCCGACAGCGCGATCTTGATGTCGTCGGCGCCTTCGACGACGTGATTGTTGGTGACGACAGTGCCGTTCGCCTCAACGATGACGCCGGAGCCCAGCGAAGACTGCTTTTCCGAACGGTTCGGCATCTGCTGGCCGAAAAACTGCTCGAAGAAAGGATCGCCGGCAAAGGGCGACTGCCGCTGGACGATCTTTTCCGCATAGACATTGACGACGGCGCCTGACGTTTGTTTGACGAGCGGCGCGAAGGAGAGCTGCATCTGCATCTGGCTCTCTGGGACGGTCTTTGCAGTCTGCGCATCGGCCGCGGCCGGCAGAATGAGCATGAGAGCGAAGAGCGAGACGGACGCGCGCTTGAACAGGCCTTGCATGGGTATCCCTTTTGAATCCTCTTGAGGAACGTTTTAGAGCATGATGCCGAAAAATGTGAGCGGTTTTCGGACGACATCATGCTCTAACTATTTAATTGCGAACAGGATTCAGATTTTAGGCCGACCGGCCTAAAATTGTCCTGTTCTGCGGCCCGACGCTAGAAAGGAAAGAGGGCGGAAGCATGGAAGAATAAGGCGAGAGGACGCCTCGGAAACCGGTTGAAGTCATTGTGAATTTGATTCAGGAAGATTGGCCATGCAACTGATATCGAAAGCCAAACTCTGGGCAAAGTCACTGAAGCGTGACATCGTGGCCCTTTGGTTTGCCGCTCGCGATCCACGCGTGCCCTGGCATGCCAAAGCGGTGGCCGGCACCGTTGCCGCCTACGCGCTGTCGCCGATCGATCTCATCCCCGATTTCATTCCCGTGCTCGGCTATCTCGACGATCTAATGATCGTGCCGCTCGGCATCATGCTGGCTATCCGGCTCGTGCCGGTGGAGGTGATGATCGAGCTTCGCACGGAGGCGGCAAAGCGCATCGAGCGCCCCTCCAGTCATCTCGGAATGATCTTCATCCTTGCCGTCTGGCTCGCCTGCATCATCTTCCTGGCTCTGGCACTCAGCAGGCTCGCCTGAACGGCACCAACGGGAACATATGCATGATGATGACAAGAATGACGGCAGCCTTCGGCTTTGCGATCCTGCTCCTCGCATCGCCCGTGGCACAGGCGGCCAGTTTCGATTGCGACGCGAAAGAATTGAAGCCGGATGAAAAGGCGATCTGCGACAACCGCGCGCTCAACGATGCCGACGTGAAGATGGTGACGACCTTCGATCTGCTCTCCGGCCTGCTGGCGATGGGCTCGCGCGGCACGCTGCAGGACGAACAGACGGCCTGGCTGAAGAAACGGCAGGAATGCGGGGCGGATGCGACCTGCATCAAGGCTGCCTATGACGAGCGGCTGAAGCAACTCGGCGAGACCTATAAAAACATCAACCGACCGCTGTGAAAGCGGCCGGTTGGTAGAGGAGCTGACTCCAATCAGCAGGTCGTCCGTTGAGAGAATTCAGCGGGCGTTCAGATCGCGCACGGCGCCGCGATCGGCGCTCGTTGCGAAGGCGGCGTAGGCCTTCAGCGCGGTCGTGACGTTACGCTTGCGGACTTCGACCGGGTTCCAGCCTTTGGCGTCCTGATCGGCGCGGCGGGCGGCAAGTTCGGTTTCGCTGACGCGCAGGCTGATCGTCCGGTTGGGGATGTCGATGTCGATCATGTCGCCTTCACGCACCAGGCCGATGATGCCGCCATTGGCCGCTTCCGGTGAGACATGGCCGATCGACAGGCCGGAGGTGCCGCCGGAGAAGCGGCCGTCGGTGATGAGGGCGCAGGCCTTGCCGAGGCCCTTCGACTTCAGATAGCTCGTCGGATAGAGCATTTCCTGCATGCCGGGGCCGCCCTTCGGGCCTTCATAGCGGATGACGACGACGTCGCCTGATTTGACCTCGTTGGAAAGGATCGCCTTGACGGAGGCATCCTGGCTTTCGAAGACGCGGGCGGGGCCGGAGAATTTCAGGATCGATTCATCGACGCCGGCCGTCTTGACGATGCAGCCGTCGATCGCAAGGTTGCCCTTGAGCACGGCGAGGCCACCATCTTTCGAGAAGGGATGTTCGACCGAACGGATGACGCCGTTCTGGCGATCGGTGTCGAGCTCGTCCCAACGGGCCTCCTGGCTGAAGGCGACCTGGGTCGGGATGCCGCCCGGAGCGGCGCGATAGAATTTGCGGACAGTCTCGCTGTTGGTGCGGGTGATATCCCAGCGATCGATCGCGTCGCCCAGCGTCTCGGCATGCACGGTCGGGCAATCGCGGTTCAAGAGACCGCCCTTGTCGAGCTCGCCGAGGATCGACATGATGCCGCCGGCGCGGTGGACGTCTTCCATATGCACATCGCTCTTGGCGGGCGCGACCTTCGACAGGCACGGCACGCGGCGCGACAGCGCGTCGATATCGGTCATGGTGAAATCGACCTCGCCTTCATGGGCGGCGGCAAGGATGTGCAGGACCGTATTGGTCGAGCCGCCCATGGCGATGTCGAGCGCCATGGCATTCTCGAAAGCCTGCTTGGAAGCGATCGTGCGCGGCAGCGCCTTGACGTCGTCCTGCTCGTAATAGCGGCGGGCGAGATCGACAATCAGATGGCCGGCCTCGACGAAGAGGCGCTTGCGGTCGGCGTGGGTGGCGAGCGTCGAGCCGTTGCCGGGCAACGACAGGCCGAGCGCTTCCGTCAGGCAGTTCATCGAATTGGCGGTGAACATGCCGGAGCAGGAGCCGCAAGTCGGACAGGCCGAGCGTTCGATGGTCTGGACGTCTTCGTCGCTGATCTTGTCGTCGGCCGCGGCGACCATGGCATCGACGAGGTCGAGCGCATGCGTCTTGCCGTGCAGCACGACCTTGCCGGCTTCCATCGGACCGCCGGAGACGAAGACTGTGGGAATGTTGAGGCGCAACGACGCCATCAGCATGCCGGGAGTGATCTTGTCGCAGTTGGAGATGCAGACCATGGCGTCGGCGCAATGGGCATTGACCATATATTCGACGCTGTCGGCGATGAGCTCACGCGAGGGCAGCGAATAGAGCATGCCGTCATGACCCATGGCGATGCCGTCATCGACGGCGATGGTGTTGAATTCCTTGGCGACACCGCCGGCCGCTTCGATTTCCCGAGCAACGAGCTGGCCGAGGTCCTTCAGGTGCACGTGGCCGGGCACGAACTGGGTGAAGGAATTCACCACCGCGATGATCGGCTTGCCGAAATCCGAATCCTTCATGCCCGTGGCGCGCCAAAGGCCGCGGGCGCCCGCCATGTTGCGGCCATGGGTCGTGGTTCTGGAACGGTAAGCTGGCATCGGTGTCTTCCTCAACGTGGCGGAATTATCAGGCGAAGCGGGGCGGCATGGAGCCTGCAGGCCGGCAAACGCTGCTTTTTGGAATTGTCCTAATCCAATCGACGGGGGCTGTCACTACCGGGAAGCTCAAATCCGGTACGCCATCGGCCAAGCGCCACGAGCCTATCGGTCATATACGGTTCGGCGCGATGTTTCGTTACAGCCTATTCCATCACGGCCGAACACAAAAAATTGGCTTCCCGTCGGTAATATTCAAGGCTTAGACACTCATCCGAGTGTGCGGGTGGTTCGTTTAAGACTATATTTCAGAGATCCGCCCAGGAGGTTTCGTCATGCCAAGCTATCGCCCACCGAAGATCGCGTCATCGGAGATAACGCCGCGCCAGATCTATGTGCGGCGTCGTGAATTCCTCGGCGCGGCAGCGCTTGGCGCCGTGGCGCTCTACAGCGCCGGCAAGGCGAGTGCGGCAGCGCTTTCCGCCGTCCAGAGCAAGTACAAGGTCGACGAGAAGCCGACACCGATCAAGGATGTCACGACCTACAACAACTTCTATGAGTTCGGCCTCGACAAGGGCGATCCCGCAGCTCTTTCCGGCGATTTCAAGCCGCTGCCCTGGACGGTCAAGGTCGACGGCATGGTCAACAAGCCCGGCACCTTCGACATCGAGGCGCTGATGAAGGAATTCCCGATCGAGGAACGAACCTACCGAATGCGCTGCGTCGAGGCCTGGTCAATGGTCATCCCTTGGGACGGTTTTCCGCTGGCATCGCTGCTCGACAAGGTGGAACCGCTCGGCAGCGCCAAATACGTCGCCTTCGAAACCGTCGTGCGGCCGGAAGAAATGCCGGGGCAGAAAGGCTTCTTCCAGTCGCTCGACTGGCCGTATGTCGAAGGTCTGCGCCTCGACGAAGCGCGCCATCCGCTGGCGCTGCTTGCCGTCGGGCTCTATGGCGAAACGCTGCCGAACCAGAACGGCGCGCCGATCCGCCTCGTCGTGCCGTGGAAATACGGTTTCAAGGGCATCAAATCGATCGTCAAGATCACGCTCACCGACCAGCAGCCTAAGAATACCTGGCAGGTGACCAATCCGCAGGAATACGGCTTCTACGCCAACGTCAACCCTGATGTCGATCATCCGCGCTGGAGCCAGGCGAGCGAGCGTCGCATCGGCGAAAGCGGCTTCTTCGGTGCGAGCCGCCATCCCACCCTGCCCTTCAACGGCTATGCCGACGAGGTGGCGGGTCTTTATGCCGGCATGGATCTGAAGGCGAATTTCTGATGGCGGAACTGTCGCTCGCCATCCCCAAGCGCTGGCAACCCGCCTCCGTCTGGCTGCTTTACGTCGTCGGGCTGGTGCCTGCGGCCTGGACTTTCTATCTCGGCGCGACCGATCAGCTCGGCGCCGATCCAGTCAAGACCTTCGAGCTCTTCCTCGGCATCTGGACGATCCGCTTCCTGATCGCAACACTTGCCGTGTCCCCGGCCCGCGAGCTCTTCGGCTGGAATTATCTGCGCTATCGCCGCGCGCTGGGCCTGCTGACCTTCTACTACGCGCTGATGCATTTCACCGTCTACATGGTGCTCGACCAGGCGATGGATATCTCTGCCGTCATCAACGACGTGCTGAAGCGCCCCTTCATCATGTTCGGCATGGCAGCCCTTGCCATGCTCATTCCGCTGGCGCTGACATCCAATAATTTCTCGATCCGCCGCCTCGGCAAGAACTGGATCTGGCTGCATCGCCTGATCTACATCATTGCCGCCAGCGGAGCGCTGCATTTCGCGCTCTCGACCAAGATCCTCGACCTCGAGCAATATATCTATGTCGGGCTGATCATCGCGCTCATCCTCTACCGCTCCTACCGGCCGATCGCACGCAACAGGAAGAAGGGCCAGGGACGGGCGCGCAATCGCGCAGTGGCGTCAGCTTCGTGAGGCGCAAACGACCGCCGAGGACGCTTCACCGACGGGCGGGATCGAAGGCGCAGGCTGCGGCGATGCCGATGGCATAAGCCAGCATATTCCAAAACGAAAATATCCGGCCAAGCAACAGGGCGCCCGCCGTGGTCAGCCGAAAGGCGTCGAGCCAGGGCGTATGATAGAGGCGGAACAGTTCCACGGAGATCGCGATGAGCAGCGCTGTGACGGCAATGACCGCCCGCCGTGACCTTGCGGCTATGAGTGACACCAGCAGATAGACCATCGCGCCCCAGAGCGCCGATCCGCCATATTTGACGACGACGAAGGGCAGATCGGCCGCATAGCCAAAGCGCCGGAGCGCCAGCCCGAGGACGATGACGAGAAGCAGGGCTGCGAGACGCAGGAACTGCGCTCGAGAGCGAGTTTGAATAATTGCGCGCAATGACCTGTCCTATCTCAATTTCCGCCGGTTGGACGGCCGAGGTGCAGATATCGAATTATCAAGCGAAGGCTGTCCGCCGGCGCACAAACAAAAACAGCCGGGCTTTGCAGCCCGGCTGTCTTGTTTCCGCCGAAGCGGAAGATTAAGCGGCGACGGCCTGTTCTTCGGCAGCGACGCGGGCCTTGTCGGCTGCGCCCTTGGCGAAGGTGTCGCGATCAACGAATTCGACAACTGCCATGGCGGCATTGTCGCCCTGGCGGAAGCCGGCCTTCATGATGCGCAGGTAGCCGCCGTTGCGGGTGGCGTAACGCGTTGCGATCGTGTCGAACAGCTTCGAAACGACGGCAGCATCGCGGATCTGCGAGATCGCCTGGCGGCGAGCATGCAGGTCGCCGCGCTTGCCGAGCGTGACGAGCTTCTCGACGATCGGACGGATTTCCTTGGCCTTCGGCAGGGTCGTGACGATCTGCTCGTGGGTAATCAGCGAAGCCGCCATGTTGGCGAACATCGCCTTGCGGTGGCTTGCAGTTCTATTCAGCTTGCGGCCGGCTTTACCATGGCGCATTGCTATTCTCCTTTAATGCAGGTGCCCTTACGCTAAATGGGCCTGCCGTTTCCTGGCACATGCAGGCGATCGGCCTGCTGTTTGACGGGGAAAGGCAGCCGAAAGAGCCTGCCTTTT